>Ga0079224_100001615_pt1 | contig 26289 bp, 20 predicted proteins | sample Stecom2015_FD_80414 | JGI IMG/M metagenome (GOLD analysis project Ga0079224, IMG submission 80414) | Agricultural soil microbial communities from Utah to study Nitrogen management - Steer compost 2015 | ecosystem: Environmental > Terrestrial > Soil > Agricultural land | place: USA: Utah... | reverse complement strand
CTTTTCCGGCCAGATTGTACTCGGATCGTCCGCGGCGATCCTGATGGCCGGAGCCATGGGAGTCGTGCTGCGGGTTCAGACGGCCAACGCGGAACCGTTCGCACTCTCCAGAACGGAGGCGATAGCAGGTGGTCTGACGCGGTTGAGCGACGAGGCGAAACCGATAGAGCTGGTGAACCAGCTGGGAGACACGGTGACTCTCGAGCAGTTCAAGGGAAGGCCCGTAATAGTCGGCTTCGCGTATGCGCACTGCGAAACCGTGTGCCCGGTGCTGGTGAACGACGTGCTGGGCGCGCGCAGCCAACTTGCGGAGCAGAAGCCGGTGGTGCTTCTCGTTACTCTGGACCCGTGGCGGGACACGCCCAGCAGGCTGCCGTCGATAGCGAAGCAGTGGGGGGTTACCGGGCCTGACGCACACGTGCTAAGCGGCGACCCGGACCACGTTGAGCGCATTCTCAATGCCTGGCGCATTCCCAGGGTGCGCAACGAGAAAACCGGGGACCTCTCCCATCCATCCATGGTGTACGTGGTGGGAACGGACGGCAGGATTGCATACGCCGTGTTCTCGTCGCAGTCCGTGATCCGGGCGGCGGTAGAGGCGCTTTAGTCCCGCGGGGATCGGCTGGCGAGATGTCTCGGTAGGTCTCGAGGGCGTCTCGTCAGCCCGCCGTTCTGTCCGCTACGCTTCCGCGTCAGAAAGCACGCCCCAAGTGCCGCGTGCTCGCGCTTTCCACGCGTCCCGCCGCCATTCTGACCGGGCGGCCAAAGCACAGGCCGATTCACCAACTTCTCCGTGCAGCGCGGAGCCGGATTCCGGCGTTCCGGCCCTCAACCAAAGGCAGCATGCGCGCGTAGGACAACGGAACGACGCGAGACACGGTTACGGGGTATCGACAGCCTGCTTCGCCCGTCTGATGCGGTAAGGATCCAGTCTTAACATCAGCGTCGATTTCCGGTCAAACCTTTGAATAATTCCCGCCGAATTCGCCGGCGCGTATCACCTTTCCTGACATGACCCCCAGCAGAATGAAAATCGCAGGAGGGCGCCGCCTGGTGTCTGCCCTTTTCCTGGTTGTTGCAGTCGCGGCTTGCGGCGGTGACGCCGAGCCCGCGGCTTCCGGCGGGGGGCCTGGAGGACGAGGGGCCGGCGGCGGTCCTGTCCCTCCAGTGGAAGTGGTAACCGTGGGCCGCGGCAGCATGGGTCGGACCACCACCGTGTCAGGGGCTGTAGAGCCGCTGCGCCAGGTTGGCGTCAACTCTCAGCTGGCTGGCGTGCTGACGTCGGTGCTCGTGGAGGAAGGTGACCGCGTGTCCCAGGGCCAGGTGCTGGCACGGATTGACGACCGCGAGATAAGCGCGCAGGTGCGGGCGGCAGAGGCTCAGTTGAGGCTGGCTGAGTCCACCATGCAGCGCAGTGAGCAGCTTCGCGAGGCACAGGTGATGACCGCTGCCGAGTACGAGCGCGATCGGGCCAACATGGAGGCGGCCCGTGCTCAGCTGGACCAGCTTCGTACGCGCCAGGGCTTTGCCACCATCGCTTCTCCGATCTCCGGAGTGATTACGGAGCGACGCCTCCTGGCCGGTGACGTGGTGTCCCCGCAAACCCGCCTGTTCACCGTGGCGGATCTTGGTACCCTCGTGGTTCGCCTGCCCGTGTCCGAGCTCGACGTTGGCGGGCTGCACGAAGGAGAAGTCGTGGACCTGACCATGGACGCCCTGCCTAACCAGGTGTTCCAGGCCCGGGTTCGTCGAGTATTCCCCACGGCAGACACCAATACCCGGCTTGTACCTGTCGAGGTAGCACTCATGGGCGAGGGCCTGAGGCGCGCGCGTCCCGGATACCTGGCGCGTGCAACATTCTCGCTTGACGAGCGCGACAACGCGATCGTGGTGCCGGTGAACGCGGTGTTCGGCGTTGCAGGTGCTGAAGCCGTATATGTGGTGGAAGACTCCAGGGCCATGCGACGTCCGGTCATCACCGGACTTCGCCAGGCTGACCGTATCGAGATTCTCACCGGCCTCACGGATGGCGAAACGGTGATAGTCGCAGGACACAACTCGCTGCGTGAGGGAGCCACGGTGCGAATCACCAACCCTCCCGGAGACACTCGTCAGGTAGCGGCCGATAGCATCACGGCTGCCACTGCTTCCGTTCAGAGCGGAGACCGTCCATGACCGAGCGACACAGGAAGTACCGCGGGCTGCCAAGCCTGTCGATTTCACGGCCGGTAGGCACGATGATGCTGACGTCGGTGATCGTGGTGCTCGGCGCGCTGTTCCTTTCGCGACTGCCGCTGGACCTGCTGCCGAGGATCATGTATCCGCAGGTTCGCGTGAGCGTGAACAACCCGGGCGTTGAACCGGGCGTGCTTGAGGAAACGATTGCCAAGCCGGTAGAGCGAGCGCTCGCGACCACGGAAAACCTCGATAGGATCGAGACCGAAATTCAGGAAGGTCGTGTTGGCGTGAACCTGATGTTCCGCTTCGGCACGAACGTGGATTTCGCGCTGCAGGACGCGTCAAAGAACCTCGAGCGTGTGCGTTCGCGACTGCCGGAAGAGGCAGATCCGCCCACGGTATTCAAGTTCGACCCATCGCAGTCTGCGGTGTACGAGGTGGGACTGGCTTCGGAAACGCGCGACCTCATCTCGCTTCGTCGCTGGGTTGAAGACCGACTGTCGCCGCAGCTTCTCACGATAGGTGGCGTGGCCGCAGTAGATGTGTCCGGCGGACTCGTGCGCGAGATCCAGGTAGTGCTGGATCAGGAGCGACTTCGCAACTATGGCCTCACGGTAAGTGAGGTCATCACTGCAATACGAAACGAGAACCAGGATATAGCTGCTGGACGAATCAGCTCTCCTGATCGTGAGGTGGTCGGCAAGACTGCAGGCAAATTCCGCAGCGTGGATGACATTCGTCGAGCCGTGATCACGACATCGCGCGGTATGCGAATTCCGCTTACGGAGGTTGCGGAGGTTCGCGACACGAATCAGGAGCAGCGCATGTGGGTGCGTCTCGATGGCACCCCGGCGGTAAAGATGTCAATCCGCAAGCAGCCGGACGCGAATACCGTGGCCGTGGTGGAGGGGGTGCAGGCGCAGATCGCGGAGCTTCAGAAAACCAGTTTCTTCCCGAGTGACATCCGTTTCGAGGTAGTGCGAGACCAGGCCGACTTTATCCGCAACTCGGTAAACTCGGTGCGCGACGCTGCGCTCATGGGAGCGCTTCTCGCAATGATCATGGTGCTCCTCTTCCTCAAGTCGCTGAGGAAGACATTCGTAATCGGGATTTCCATTCCGCTCGCGATTCTTGCGACGTTCGTGCTGATGGGCGCCACGAACCTAACGCTGAATATCATGTCGCTCGGCGGCCTGGCACTCGGTGTGGGACTGCTCGTGGACAACTCCATCGTTATGCTCGAGAACATCTTCCGAATGCGGGATGAGGAAGGAATCGAGGATGCCGAGGAAGCAGCACATGCCGGCGCCGGTCAGGTGCAGAGCGCGATTATCGCGTCCACCACCACGAACATTGCTGCAGTAACCCCCTTCCTGCTCATCAGCGGGCTTGCATCGCTGATCTTCAAGGAACTGATCCTCACCATTACCTTCGCGATTGCTGCATCGCTCCTGGTGGCGCTGACGCTCGTGCCGATGATGTCGGCGCAGCTTGCCAAGATCCGCTTCACCAGCGGACTGGAGAATAGCAGGGCGCTGCGTTCCATTGACACCGCGCTCGATCGTGCGAAGGCCTGGTATCGTAGTAACCTGCCGGGCATGCTCCGTTATAACTGGGCCATCCTGCTTGTCGGATTCAGCACACTCGGCCTGGCGTGGTATCTGACGCGTGACCTGGGCACGGAATTCCTGCCTCAGGTGGACGACGGCAATGTCGGTGTATTTGTCGGACTGCCTCCCGGCATCCCGCCGCAGCAGACGAATGCCGTCGCGCTTGAAGTTGAAGACATGGTGCGGGAGATGCCGCACGTTAAGCACATCTTCACAACCGCCGGCGGATTCCTCTTCGGTGGTTCCACGTCGGACCGAGCCGGCAGAGGAAGCCTCGATATCATGCTCACCTCGGCTGCCGAACGTGACATGAGTGCCGATGAGTGGGTGAGCACGCTGCAGAAACGAATCGAGGCGAGAGGTTTCGCAGGAGCGCGCGTTTTCGTCAGGCCTCCCCGCATTCGCGGACTACGTACCTCGTCATCCGGATCCGGTGTTTCACTGAGCATTCTGGGCGACGAGTTGGAGACCCTTCAGGAGATCGGGCAGGAGATCGAGCGTCGGGTTTTGGGCGTACCCGGACTCGACAGACTCGAAATGTCTTCGGAAGAGGCGAGCCCCCAGATTGCAATCGAACTGGATCGTGAGCGCGCAAGCTACCTCGGCCTCAGCGTGGCTCAGGTAGGGCAGACAATCAGGACTGCCCTGGATGGCACTGTTGCCACACGCTACACGGAAGCGAACAGGGAGTACGACATCCGTGTCATGCTTCCGCGAGACCAGTTCCGCGGCGTGGATGAGCTGGCGGGAATTGCGCTGTTCCCGCAAGGTGGAAACGCGCCTATCTACCTTCGCGACGTAGCGCGTGTATACCCAACGCTCGGGCCAACTTCAATCCTGCGTGAGAACCAGAATCGTTCGCTCCGCCTGACGGGCGAGGCCCTTACCGCAGTAGCGCCTCTGAGCGTGGTGAACGACTCGATCCGCGCCAGGATCGCGGAGATAACGCTGCCTGAGGGGTACTCGGTCATTTTCGGTGGCGAAGAGCAGTCTGTACGCGAAACGAACCGGCAACTGGCGCTGGTGATCTTCCTTGCGCTGTTTCTCGTGTTCGTGGTGATGGCAGTTCAGTACGAGAGTCTGGTGAGCCCGCTGGTCATACTCACAACCGTGCCACTGTCGCTCATTGGCGTTGCAGTCGGGTTGCGTGTTGTAGGATTGCCGATGAGCGCTCCGGTATTGCTCGGGGTGATATTGCTGGCTGGAATCGTGGTGAACAACGGCATCCTGCTCGTGGAATACATCGAGCAACATCGGGCTGAACATGGTTCGTCGATGGCAACGGCAGCTGCCGAGGCCGGAGCCATGCGACTGCGGCCGGTGCTGATGACGACGCTCACCACGCTGCTGGGGATGCTGCCGCTCGCGATGGGTATCGGTGAGGGCTCTGAACTCATGCGGCCGCTGGCGGTGGCAGTATGCTTCGGCCTCGTGACATCCATGCTGCTCACGTTCTTCGTGGTGCCGAGCTCGTACGTATTGCTGAAGGGCAACAGCGAGCGCCTGGCGGCCTGGCTTACAGGCAGGAGGGAGGCGGCCGCAGCGGGCGCCGGCACACGTGAGGTACCTGTAGCGGGCGACTGATTGGAGTTGTGTTTTGGCTTGGCCAGCGCTGTCATTCTGCATTCGCCGTGAGCTGGCGAATTACGGAATGACAGCGCTTTTCACATCGCCTGCCGCAACCGCCGCCAATCCAGAAGCGCGAACACCGTACACAGCGTAATCGCCACCGCCGAGATCGCGCACCAGGGGCAGAACGTTTTCAGCACTATGAACTCGCCGTACTTGAGGCGAAGTGTGAAAAGAAAGCCACCCACGCTCAGCAGGATCAGCAGCATCGTGGGCCAGGTGGCGCTTTCGAAGCGCGACTGCACTCCGATCATCGCAACAATGAAGATCAGCGCGTAGCCTACCGTGCCCACAAGGGCCACATCCACGCCCAGGAACCAGCCGTAGGAGCTGAACTGGGCCACCATGCAGCCAATACCGCCGCCACACGACAGCTCCCCCACCCTTCCCATCTTCCACAGGTGGAGATATAGCGCAACGAGCCCCGAAACGAGGCTCGTTGCAGCGATTGCCATTCGCCAGCCTGCACCCGCTTCACGAGAAGCCGTCATGTGTCCTCAGCGCGAGTCTGGCGATGACTCGGGTAGGGTGGGGAAGGTGGGAAACACCGTGGTGTCCGCCGGCAGTGGAATCGGTGGTAGCTGGTTGGCGCCGGCCATCGACTCCAGATAGTCCACGATCTCGTTGATGCGCATTGCGCGGGCGAGTTGAAGGCTTTCCGCCAGGTATTCCTCTGATACCTCCTCGTTGCCGCGCAGTCTCATGTTGTCGCTCAGCATGAGGCCGAGGTCAACGTAGAGGTAGGGAATGCCTATCGATGGCCGGTCTACCCATCCGCCCTTGTTGAGCAGTGCTTCCTGCCCCATGAACGTATCGTTCCAGAGCGTGTGACTGCGCTGCACATCCATATAGCCCTGGCCGCCCGGCATTGGCAGTGTATCGAGGCTCGGCGCGGGCTGGTGCCCCAGAAGCCTGCTGGCAAAGCCCTGGGTAAGCAGGTACGGAGAGAAGCCGAACTTGTTGGGATACCCTACTGCCGTACGACTGAAGTAGAGCGGGCGCGTCTCGTCGTTATCCTGAATCATCTTGAGGACGAACAGGTCTGCACGCTCCAGCACCTGAGGCTGTAGTGTAGTGCGCAGCGAAGTGCCGGGATCCTCAAAAACGGCAGGCTGATTCAGCACCTGGTAGAGTGGCAGGGAGTCAATCTCCTCCTCGGTCCACCCCACGAGCGGGCGAGTTGGCCTGGTCCACTCACGATTGCGGTATACCTCCGGCCCTGCCTCGGCATCGTACTCGTATACCGGACGCTTGGCGATCTGCCTCACGTACCAGTCGGTGTTCAGCAGCGAGGTGTTGGCAACCACCACGTCGCGCCTGATTCCCTCCACCTCCTGGGCGTACCAGAGCGGGAACGTGTCATTATCGCCGACGGTCACGAGGATACCGTACGGTTCCACGGAGTTGAGCAGGTCGTGCGCAAAGTCGCGTGTGTCCGTCTCGCCGGCGCGTGAGGCAGCACTCCAGTTGAGGAAGAGCGGCACGAACGCAATTGCCAGAACCGGTGATGTCTTCAGCCAGTTGGCGCGGGACGGAAGCTCCACCGAGTCACGCCCGACTCTCACGCGTTCGGTGCCGAGGAACGACGCGATGGTCTCCCAGACCCACACCATTCCTAACGCGGCCCATACGCTCCATGTGGAGTAGCTCCACAGGTAGAAGTAGTCGCGATCGCGAACCTCTCTTGCCACCGTCTCTCCAAGCCCCGGCGATTGGGACGCGCCGTACTTGAAGTTCATGTAGTAGATGAGCAGCAACGTGACTGTAAACACGAGTGGCCCGAAGAACCAGAAACTTCGTCGGTCCCGCGCCCAGTGCACGTACCCGCCTATGAGCCCCAGGCCCAGGAATATCACGGCGAGGAATGTCTGCAAGCCAGGCGCATTGTTGTACGGATCGCGAAACGCCTGCCACTTGAAATAGTGCCACCACATGCCAACCTGGCCGTGGAGGAACGGTGCCTGTCGTTCAGTAAGTGACGGTTTACCGTATTGCTCGCGATTGAAGTTGTACTTGAACGCTTCCCAGCTTTCCTCATTGAAGGTGCAGTCCCAACCGATCTCGCCACGACAGGTTGTCGGCTGCCCCTGGTTAATGGCTGGCTCGTATGCGGAACGAATAGGCTGGGTAACGAATGGCGTGAGCCCCAGAACCATTACGCCGGCGCCTGCCAGCAGCAGTCGCCAGCGGAGCACCGTCCGCGGCCGCCTTACGAGAACCACCACCGCCACCGCAGGAGCCGCAAGAAAACCGGCCGGATGGTTCGAGTAACCCAGGCCAAGCAGGTAGGCCACCAGCACGAGGATAACGTCTGCCCTTCGGCCATCAGGGTCGTCTGCCCACAAGACCATCAGCCACGCGACGACCGCAAAAAACACCAGCGAAACCGTGTACACCTTCTCATTTACAACGGACTGGCTCCAAACCGTGAACGCGCTGGCGCCAATCACAGCGGCAAGTACACCGCCCAGAATTCGCTGCCAGCGGTGCGCCAGCCAGCCGGACAGCACGCGTTCCGTGATGAGGAACCACATGCCCGCACTCACCGCGCTGCACAATGCCGCCAGTATGTTGATTCGTACCGCTACGGATTCCGCAATCGGAAGGAGCGAGAAGAAGCGCCCCACGATAATGAAGAACGGATTTCCCGGCGGATGCGGCAGCCCCATTATGTAGGCAGCAGCGATGTACTCGCTCGCATCCCACATGGCAGACGACGGCGCCAGCGTGATGAGATACAGGATGAGCACAGCGCCGGCGGTAATTGCAGCCGCGCCGTACGATGGTCTGTGGTCCAGCTCGAGGTTCGAGACGGTCATTTACGAGGTTCCGGTGGCCGCCGGCCATGCGCCAGCAGTCGGGATTGATTCGGTTACGTGGTCAACTGCATCAGGCCTCGAGGCCACCTGCCAGCCGCCATGTGTGCGGAAGGTGGCTAACTCACAGCCCGGGCTCAATGGCGAAACTGTCTCTGCCCCGTGAATACCATGGCAATCCCATGCTCCTCGGCAGCCGCAATCACCTCTTCATCCCGTACGGAGCCGCCCGGCTGGATCACCGCTGTTACACCGGCTTCCGCTGCCTGGTCCACGCCATCCCGGAAGGGGAAGAACGCGTCCGATCCCAGTGCGGAGCCCCCGGTTTCATGCCCAACGCCCCGGGCCTTGTGGGCCGCCAGGAACGATGCGTCCACTCGCGACATCTGGCCCGCGCCAATTCCAATCGTAGCGCCATCTCGAGCCAGCACGATCGCATTCGACTTCACGCTTGCCACTGCCTTCCAGGCGAACCGCAGATCTGCGAACTCCGATGCTGTTGGCTGCCGCGTGGTCACCACCTTCCAGCCCACCTCATCCACAGCCGCCGGCGCGCGCTCCTGCAGCAGCAGACCCCCGCGAACACGCTCTACGTCCATCTCGCTAGGGTACCACTCGGCCTTGCCGCGCAGGATTCTCAGGTTCTTCTTGCGACGCAGAATTTCCAGCGCATCTGCCTCGAAATCCGGTGCCACGAGACATTCCACGAACAACGCGGAAATCGCCTCCGCCGTCTCGGTGTCAACTGCGCGTGTAAGGCTGATCACCGATCCGAAGGCGGACGCCGGGTCGCATGCGAGGGCCTTGTGATAGGCTTTCAGTGGCGACTCTCCAACTCCGATGCCGCACGGTGTGGTGTGCTTCACGATTGCGCAGGCCATCTCGTCCGCGTAGTGATCGGTGGCGAGCAGCGCACCTTCCAGGTCCAGGATGTTGTTGAAGGACAACTCCTTTCCACCAAGCTGCTCCAGCGCGTCCAGCCCGCCCGTGCGCTCGCGATAGAACGCGGCAGCCTGGCCCGGATTCTCTCCGTAGCGCAGCGACTGCTGTCGTTCAACCGTGATGGTGACGCTCTCGGGGAACCTCTCGTCGCGTTCTGACGCGAACCACCCGGCGATCGCTGCATCGTAGGACGCCGTGTGTGAGAACACGTGCGATGCGAGCTCACGACGCAACTCGGTATTCGTGTCGCTGCCTTCGTCCTGTTGCCTGATTGCGTTAAGAACGCGCTCGTAGTCTTCAGGATTCACTACCACCCAGACACCCGCAAAGTTCTTCGCCGCAGACCGGAGCATCGAAGGGCCGCCGATGTCAATCTGCTCGATGGCATCGGCCGCTGTGACGCCTTCACGCGCAACGGTCTCGCGGAACGGGTAGAGGTTCACCGCCACCAGATCGATCGGCGCTATCTCGTGTTCGGCAATGGTGCTCATGTGCTCCGGCAGGTCGCGCCTGGCGAGCAGGCCCCCATGCACGGCGGGGTGCAGCGTTTTCACACGTCCGTCCATGATCTCCGGAAAGCCGGTGATCTCACTTACGTCCTGCACGTCGAGGCCTGCTTCGCGGAGAGCGCGTGCGGTTCCGCCGGTGGACACCAGTTCCCACCCCAGCTCGGCAAGGCCCCTGGCGAAGGGAACGAGGCCGGACTTGTTGGATACAGAAAGAAGTGCGCGTGGCATCTTGAGGAATCAGTTCAGGATAAGGTCGAAGCCGCCGTCAGGCGCCTGACGGCATGATGCATGTAGCGGCAAGGAATGAGGCAATGGATGCACTCGTTTGCGAGGAATCCGATTCGCCGATGGATGCAGTGGCTTGCGGGGTATCGAACTCCTCGTCGGCTTCAACACCCATGGCACTGTCTGGACCGCCGTCGGCAGCGTCGCCGCGCACAAATCGAAACTCGGCGTGAACCGTTTCAGGTGCAGGCTGGAATTTGCCGGATAATTCAGCCGCCAGAAGCTCAACGACCCTCGGGAGCAACATGTGCTCGGCACGAAGCACTCGTGCTGCGAGCGATTCGGGAGTGTCATTGCCAAGCACCGGCACCGGCCACTGAGACAGTATCCTGCCCCTGTCGTACTCGGCATCAACAATATGCACCGTTGGGCCGCTGATTCGCGCGCCGCTTTCCAACACTGCCCGGTGCACACGCATTCCATACATTCCCTTGCCGCCGAACGAGGGCAGCAGGGCAGGGTGCACGTTCACGATCCGATTGGACCAGCGATCCACCACTGCAGTCGGCACCAGCCTCAGGTAACCGGCGAGAACGATCAATTCCGCCCGGTGCGCCTCGAGCATTTCGCAGAGGGACTCGCCGTCGTCCGGGTTTCCGATCACCTCGGTAGCAACACCAGCAACCCGAGCGCGGTCCAGCGCCTTTGCTGCAGCCCTGTCCGATGCCACGAGTACCAGCGTTCCGTTTCGCCGTTCAGCCAGCCTCGAGTGATAATCGAAAAGTGCCTGAAGGTTCGATCCGCCGCCTGAGGCAAGCACCGCGATGCGCGTTGTCATGTGGCCGGATTGTAGCCTTGGGGCTCCGAGCCCGGTACCCGCAGTGTTGCCACGCGCCACCTGGAAACCGCTTCTGCAAGATTTTCTGCGAGCAGGCCGGCGGCGCGAGCGGTTGCGACGTCCGATTCCGGTGTAGACGCCGCCGGAACGAGCGCTGCGGTGCCTCCCAGCGCGAGTCCGGGCTGCACGTCGCGCCAGCGATCGCCTATGAACAGCGACGCTTCGGGGGCGAGGTTCAGCTCGGCAGCGGCACGTTCGAACAGCTGTGTACCCGGCTTGCGACATTCACACGCGCCCGTGAAGTCAGGGTGGTGTGGACAGTGATATTCCGCCGTTATGCTGGCACCCTGCTCAGCGAGCAGTTCCGTGAGCCGTCCGTGAACAGCCTCATAGTCCGCTTCGCTGAACATGCCCCGCGCAATCCCGCTCTGGTTCGTTACGATCACGCGCGGAATTTCCAGTAGCTCCAGCGCAACGAGAACGGGGGCAACGCCGGGCAGCAACCGCACCTGATCCGGACTACGGATGTACGACACATCGTGCACGAGGGTGCCGTCGCGGTCGAGAAATACGGCGGGCGACCGTGATCTCAAGACCGTCCTGCCGGTAGCGAACTGCCTGAGTCGGGCGGCGTTGGCTCTGGCGGCGCCGGCGTGGTGAAACGGGTTACGCCGTCAGCCGACACGCCGAGCAGGTTGCGGAGTGCACGTGAGCGAACTTCGTACGTGGTTTCCGGAGCCAGAGGCGTACCAAACCTGAGTATCACTGCCGACGCTGGCACAGGGCGGTTGAATCTTGGCGCTTCAACCGAATCCGCTGCAGCGATCGAGTCTGCCGGCGCCACAGCGAGGGTGTCTGCAGCGGGCAGAGTATCCGGCTGTGCGGGAACGGAATCGGCTGCAGGCGCTGGGATACCTGCGGCCGCCTGCGCGGAGTCGAATGTTGCCTGGCGCTGCGCGAACACTATGGGTACCGACTGGGAATCAGGACCCCATACCGTGAACCTGGATGCATCAATGGTGTCTGCGGGGTGCACGGCCCGCGTAAGGCTCACCGCGATCGTCACGCTGTCACGCACCGAAACAGTCTGCGGCTGCGGACCGATGGAGTCTCTGACGAACGCGTAGAACTCGATACGCACGGAGTCCGCCAGCGATACCGTGACGGAGTCGTACATCTCGCGGGTGTCCACGGAGTAGCTGTTATTCTGGTCGTTCAGCGCATACACGGTTACAGTGCCCCGCCGAACGTACGGAAGCTCGAAGGCGCCGGTGCCGGTTGTGCGCGTGATGTAGATGGCGCTGTCTGCCCTGGCGTCGGCTGGACGCGTGATGGCCATTACGAGCGCGTTGGAAAGCGGAGTCCCCGCCGCCCAGTCAAACGCTGCACCCCTTATGCGTGTGTCTGCGATGGGCCCGCCCGTTGAGAACACGGTGGTGCTGCTGCTGTCGCGCACATTACCGCGGAGATCAGCCAGTCCGGGCAGAAGGGTGACAACGTAGGTAGTGCTGTCTCTCCATCCTCTGCGTGGCCGAACGGTGATGGAGTTGCGACGCCAGCGAACGCGCGGGTCGCCATCTCTCGGCGAGATCATCACGAGCGCCTCGAGCGAGGGCGCGCCTGAAGGTCGTTCGGCAACCACTTCGTCGAACCGGAACTCCACCTGGGATGGGCGCTGCACCGTGCGGCCGGATTCCGGAGTGATCTCGAGAAGTCGCGGCGGCACCGGGTCCGGCGGACCCCCAACCGGCGCCGCTTCGTTCGCGCAGGCCACTGCAATGGCGAGCAGCGAACACAGTGCCCCCGCTCGCCAGTGCCTCATGCCCCGCACAGCGCTGCAACCTTCGATGCCAGCGCATCTCGTCGCGCCGTCCACTCCTTCGCCTTTTCGCGCTCACCTTCAACTACCGCAGCGGGTGCGCGCTTCACGAAGTTTTCATTCGCAAGCCTGGCCTGAAGCAACCCGAGCTGCTGTTCGAGTTCGCCAAGCTCGCTCCGCAACCTCTCGCATTCTCGTGCCACGTCCACCACGCCGGCCAGCGGAATCACAAGCTGGCTCCGGTCCAACAGAATTGCGTGCGCGGCTGCGCCCTCTGCCTCAGCAACACCCACGGTCACTGTAGCACGAGCCAACCTTCCGATCAGATCGGCTTCCGACTCGTACGTTGCAGAGAATTTCGACCCGGGTGCCGGAACGATGCGAACTTCCACCACCGATCCCGGCGGGATGTTGTAGTCGGAGCGGATCTGCCTGACTACGCTCACGGCATCGCGCACGCCCTCGAATTCCGTTGCCCCAGCCTCGGCTGCCCACCCTGCGTCACGTGGCCATGCCGCCGTTGCAATCGACTCACCATCCGAGCGGCCCGGCAGCCGCTGCCACAGGGCTTCGGTGATGAAGGGCATTACAGGCTGCAGAAGCCTCAATGCTCCGTCGAACACGTGCACACTTACCGCACGCGCAACCTCGGCGTCTGCTCCTCCTGCCTGCATACGTGCCTTGGTGCTCTCCACATACCAGTCGGCGAGCTCGTTCCAAACGAATGAACGCGCAGCTTCGGCATACTCATTAAGGCGCATGCCCTGCCGCAGCTGCGATTCCTTCCAGCGATCCCCGTCAGGACGAGCTGGTCCCAGCGCGGCATCACATTCTGCGATTGCGGAATCCAACCGTGCCAGTATCCAGCGGTCGGCTCGCGTGAGGCTCGAGCGATCGATATCGGCAAGCGCGCTCACAGGATCGCTTCCAACGTTCGTGAGCAGGAACCGACCGATGTTCCACAGCTTGGTTGCGAAATTTCGTCCGGGAGAGAACGAGCGCTCGAGGTCTGTGGGGTCGAGAGTCAGGTCGGTTCCCACCCCGAGTCCGGCAACTACCGTGAAGCGCAGGGCGTCTGCACCGAACAGCTCAACCACGTCCAGCGGGTCAATGCCGTTCCCGAGCGACTTCTGCATGCGCACGTGATTGGTGTCGCGCACCGTGCCGTGCAGGAATACGGAGTGGAACGGCTTCTGTCCCATGAACTCGTATCCTGCCATGATCATGCGGGCTACCCAGAAGAACAGGATCTCCGGTGCGGTCACGAGTACGTCCGTGGGATAGAACGCCCGCAGGTCGGGTGCATCCTCGTCAGGCCAGCCCAGTGTGCTGAACGGCCACAGCCAGGACGAGAACCACGTATCCAGCACGTCCTCGTCCTGCCGAACCTCGCCGCCGCACGACGGACACTTGTCCAGGTCTTCCCGGCTCGCCGAGGTCTTCCCACACGCGAGACAGTACCAGACGGGAATTCGATGTCCCCACCAGAGTTGCCGCGAGATGTTCCAGTCGCGGATGTTCTCCATCCAGTGGACGTAAACGCCCTCCCAGCGCTCGGGAAGGATGCGGATTTCACCCGAGCGAACGGCTTCGAGTGCAGGCCTGGCGAGAGGCTCCATGCGCACGAACCACTGATCCGACAGGCGCGGTTCCACCACAGTGTCGCAACGATAGCAGTGTCGCACGGCATGCTCGTGAGGCTCCACCTTTACCAGCGCGCCGGACTCGCGGAGCATCTCAACCATGCGCTCTCGCGCTTCGAACCGGTCCAGCCCGCGCAGAGATTCCGGCACACGTCCCACCGCGTCTGCCCACTCCTGCATGGTGCCTTCGGGCGACATGATCACCGGCATCGGCAAAGCGTGCCGCTGACCTACCTCGAAATCATTCGGGTCGTGCGCCGGCGTGATCTTAACCGCACCGGTGCCGAACTCGGGGTCGGTGTAATCATCGGCAATGACGGGGATCTCGATGCCCGTGATCGGCAGAACCACAGTCTTTCCGACGAGGTCCCTGTACCGTTCGTCGCCCGGGTTCACCGCTACGGCAACGTCGCCGAGCATTGTCTCGGGCCTGGTGGTGGCAACTTCCACCGCGCGCCCCGGCTCGCCGGAAACCGCATAGCGTACGTGGTACAGCTTGCCGGTTTCGTCCGCGAATTCGGCTTCCTCATCGGAGAGGGACGTGAGGCAGCGCGGACACCAGTGAATCACACGGTGTCCCCGATACACGAGCCCCTTCTCATACAGCCGAACGAATGCCTCGCGCACGGCGCGTGACAGTTCCGGATCCAGGGTGTATGCGGTACGCGTCCAGTCGGCTGAAGCACCGAGCGACTTCAGCTGCTGGAGAATCTGTCCACCCGTTTGCGACACCCAGTCTTCAACGCGCCTTACGAACGGTTCGCGTCCCAGGTCGAAGCGTGTGAGGCCCTCGCGCGCGATCTGCTTCTCCACGATGTTCTGCGTCGCGATGCCGGCGTGGTCTGTGCCAGGCACCCAGAGGGCTTCGTCGCCGGCCATACGGCGCCACCGAACGAGAACATCCTGAACTGTGTTGTTCAGGCCATGTCCCATGTGCAGCACGCCGGTGACATTGGGCGGCGGCATGACGATGGTGAATGGATCGCGTGTTCCGCTGGAACGATCGGAGCGCTCGGCGTGGGCGGTAAACACGCCATCGGCGAGCCAGCGCGGATAGTACTCGGCCGCCAGCGCGGCCGGGTCGTGGGTAGCGGGGAAATTGTCGCGGTCGGGCATCCCGCGAAGTTAAGCGGAGCCGGGTGAGTTTGCTAAGTACGTGCAGCCCGGCGGGTACCTGGTGTCAGCCCATGTGCGCGAAGCGAAGCGTGGGGCTGACACCGGCTACCCGTTATCCGGGCAGATCGTCTGCCGCAGACTCGATCGCTGCTTCCTCGCTCAGAGCCTTTGCCTGGAGCTCCGGCGCCGGATCTTCGTGTCGGTCCGGCTGCACCTTGCCACGCCCCTGGCGACGTTTCCCCGTGCCGACCTGCTGGCCGTTCCAGTGACCGCCGTGAAGGTCGTCGGCATCGTAATCCAGACCGGCGCTGTCCAGCTGCTCCGCCTCGCTGCGCACTTCCAGGCGGTTCACTACTGTCTCCACGCCGGGTGTGCCGCGGGAGATGGTTACGGCATGCGCTGACTCCTCCGGCTCGTGAACCCAGCCAGTGAGCTCGATGACGCCGCTGCCCATGGCTCCGATGTCCACGGCGCGCTCGGAGAGGATCGGGTCGTTGCGGAAGGCTTCGAGTACGCGCTCCTCCAGCTCTTCCTCTTCGGTGGGCTCGTAGTCCTCATCGTCGTAGTCCGCGTCGTCGAAGGCGAACGTTCTACCAACCAGTTCCTCGGCCGCTTCACCGAAGCCCTGCCGCACGCGACGGGTGAGCCCGCTCAACCCTCCCATTCGCTCGGTGAGGATCATGCCGGCGGCAACGCCAGCCAGCGCGCCGATCGAAAAGAATATGAGACCACGTGAGGAATCGTCTTCCTCGCGAACACGAATTCGGCGCATGTCTACCCTGTGGCGTAGTGGTATGGGGAAGGATAGCTTCCCGCGGATACGTCTGCGAGTACAAGCGTACCCGCCGCAAGAAGAAGGCCAATTCCCGACATGCCCGAATTGCCAGAATCGCACCACAGCCGCGTTCCACCAGCAGGTGACTCGCACGTTGGGCAAACCGACGATCGCGAGCCGCCGGCGGGGGTCCGCGCACGGGCAACCTGGGTGGCGCTGCTTCTGGTCGTTCTCCTCGGCGCAGCACTCTTTCTCCGCTTCGGAGACTCCATATTACCGTTGATTCGTGAGGCCAGCTGAACGGATGTCCGACTTGTCCAGTAGCAGTACAGAAACGATTGCTCTCACGCTTCCGAATGGAGACGTGCGCGAGGTGCCCGCAGGTACCCTGGCGCGCGAGGTGGTTGCAGGCATCGGACCCAGACTTCTCCGCGATGCAATAGCGGTCATGCTCGGCGACACCGTTCTGGATCTCGTCACTCCGCTGCGCGAGAGCGGGCCCTTCACCGTGCTCACCCGAAGCGACCCACGCTCGCTGAATGTGCTCCGGCACTCCGCAGCGCACGTACTCGCTACCGCGGTGCGACGCCTGCGTCCGGATGCGAACATCGGCTTCGGCCCCGCCATCGAAGACGGCTTCTACTACGACTTCGAGGTGGATACACCGTTCACTCCCGAGGACCTTCAGTCCTTCGAGGAGGAGATGCGGAAGGTTACGGAGGAGAAGTTCCCCTTCGTTCGAGAGGAAGTGAGTGCCGAACGAGCGAAGGAGCGCTTTCAGGATGACCCGCTCAAGCTCGAGAGGCTTGCGGACTTCGACGAAAACGAGATCATCTCCACCTACACCGACGGACCCTTCGTAGACTTGTGCAAGGGCCCTCACGTGCCCGACACCTCGTATCTGCAGCACTTCAAGCTGCTCAACACGGCCGGCGCGTACTGGCGTGGTGATGAGCGCCGGCAGATGCTGCAGCGCATCTACGCAACTGCGTGGTGGACGAAGGCTGACCTGGACAATCACCTGAACCGGCTGGAAGAAGCCAGGCGACGCGACCATCGCACGCTGGGGCAGGCACTGGATCTGTTCTCCACGGATGCGCGCGTTGGTCCCGGGCTGATTCTCTGGCATCCGCGAGGCGGAATCATCCGAAACGAGATCGAGGTCTACGAGCGCGATCTCATACTGCGCCACGGATACGAACTCGTTTACACGCCTCACATCGTGAGCGAGAAGCTGTTCGAGGTATCGGGCCACCTGCAGAACTTTGCGGAGAACATGTTCGGCGCCATGGAAGTTGAGGGTGCGTCCTACCGCCCCAAGCCCATGAACTGCCCGGGCCACATCTGTATTTACCAGTCGCACCAGCGTTCGTACCGCGACCTGCCTGTTCGTTATGCGGAATTCGGCACGGTGTATCGCTACGAGCGAAGCGGAGTGCTGCACGGAATGTTGCGCGTTCGCGGGTTCACCCAGGACGACGCACACGTGTTCTGCACGCCTGCACAGGTTGAGGTGGAGATTGCGCGCCTGCTGGACCTGGTAGCCGAAATGCTGGCTACTTTCGGATACCCCTACTCGATCGAGCTTTCAACGCGACCGGAAAACGCAATGGGAAGCGAGGAGGTGTGGAAGCGTGCCGAGGAGATGCTGGCGGGCGTGCTCCGGGGCAGAGGGCAGGAATACACCATAGATGAGGGTGGTGGCGCGTTCTATGGTCCGAAGCTGGACTTCAAGCTGATTGATGCGATCGGGCGTCGCTGGCAGGGTCCAACGGTGCAGCTCGACTTCAATCTTCCGGAGCGCTTCGACCTGGAGTACGTGGGTGACGACAACGCCAGGCATCGTCCGGTAATGCTGCACCGCGTGCTCGTGGGATCCATGGAGCGATTCGTTGGTGGGCTAATCGAGCATTACGCCGGCGCGTTCCCGGTATGGCTCGCTCCGGAGCAGGTGCGAGTGATCCCGATCTCCGATGACAACGCGGAGTACTGCCGTTCACTCGTTGAGCGGATGAAGGCTGCGGGCATTCGTGCTCACCTCGACGAACGCTCGGAGTCGCTGAACTATCGAATTCGCGACGGCGAGGTAATGAAGGTTCCATACATGGCGGTAGTCGGTAAGCGTGAGGCAGAGGCCGGTACCATTGCACTCCGTGTGCGCGGCGCGGGTCGCAAGCAGGAGATCGTAAATGTTGACGAGTTCGTGGCGCGCGTGAGCGAAGAGATCCGGACCCGTGCAATGGTTCCGGTAGCGCCACGAATCGACGAGGTTGCGGCGGGCTGAGTTGTCGCGCTATCTGCCGGGTTTTAGCATTCACGGATTGGGCGCGCGCACGAGATGGTCGGTAGCAGTCTCGCGGGGAGCCCATCCAGGCAGTTTCAGGGACACTAACCGGAGCATCCAGCGGAATGTCCGATCCTACTCGTCAGCCAGTAATCGTCGCAGCCGCACGTACGCCGATCGGGCGGTACCTGGGGGGGCTTTCGTCCCTTTCTGGTACCGACCTCGGTGCAATTGCCGTTCGTGAGGCAGTCCGGCGTTCGGGAGTCGATCCCTCAGTCATCCGGGAGATCATACTCGGCCAGGTTTATCAGGGTGGTGCAGGGCAGGCACCCGCTCGTCAGGCGGGACTCAAGGCAGGTCTCCCAAGCGACATCTCGGCGTTTACGGTCAACAAGGTCTGCGGTTCCGGGCTCAAGGCCGTGATGCTCGCCGCACAAGCCATTCGTGCGGGCGACCTGGAAGTGGCAGTGGCCGGCGGAATGGAATCCATGTCCAACGTTCCATACTACGTGTATGGCATGCGCGCGGGCGTCAAGCTCGGCGACCAGACCATGGTGGACGGAATGGTTCGAGACGGCCTGCACTGCGCAACGTGCAACGTGCATATGGGCGGACACGCCGAGCATACGGCGAGAAAGGGCTCGGTGTCGCGTGAGGCACAGGACGAGTTCGCCGCGCGATCGCATCAGAAGGCAATCGCAGCGCAGCAGGCCGGCCGCTTCGATGCGGAGATCGTTCCAGTGGAGGTGCCGTCTCGCAAGGGGCCAACCGTTGTGAGCGCAGACGAATCTCCGCGTGCCGATACAACCGCGGAATCACTCGCCAGGCTGCGTCCCGCATTCCCGAAGGACGCCCCAGGCGATCTCGCTGCAGACCAGCTCTCGGTAACGGCAGGCAATGCGTCGTCGCTCAACGATGGAGCTGCGTCGCTCGTGGTTACGTCCGAGGCGTTTGCGAGGGCGAACGGACTCACTCCGCTCGCACGCATCAGCGCGTATGCCACCGGGGCCGTGGACCCGCAGGACTTGTTCTTCGCGCCCATAAGGGCTGTAAAGAACCTGATGGCAAAGCAGGGAACGAGCATCTCTGATTATGGGCTCATCGAGGCCAACGAGGCGTTCGCTTCGCAGTCTCTGGCAGACGGCGAAGGACTTGGATGGGACTGGGATCGCGTGAACGTGAACGGCGGTGCGATTGCGCTCGGTCACCCCCTGGGTGCCAGCGGAGCGCGCGTACTGACTACACTTCTTTTCGCAATGCAGGATCGGGATGTCTCCACCGGACTGGCTACGCTATGTCTCGGCGGTGGTGATGCGGTGGCCTTGAGCGTGGAGCGAATGAACTGATGAGCACTGTGGAACTGACTCAGGAGAGAGTGCGCACGCGTGGTGCTGCGGCGCTTGGGGTAGCGGGCTTTGCAGTGGCGATTGCGCTTGCATCGCAGGTGTCCATTCCGCTGCCTGGCACTGCTGTGCCGCTCACGCTGCAGCCCATGCTCGTCGTGCTGGCGGGGCTGATGCTCGGTCCGCGGCTGGGAGCGCTGAGTGTCGCGCTCTGGATAGCGGCCGGCATCGCGGGTCTGCCCGTGTTCACGCCTGGCGGGGCTCCCGGAATTGCGCGTCTGCTGGGCCCCACTGGCGGCTACATCACAGCCTATCCGGTGGCGGCGTTTGCGGCCGGTTACATCGCGTCACTTAGGCCAGGGTTTGCCAACAGGCTCGCTGGCGCGTTGGCGGGAATGGCGCTGCTGCACGTTGGCGGCTTCGCGCAGCTCGCCATCCTCACCGGCAGCTTTTCCGCCGCAGCCGTTGCGGGAGTGGCACCCTTTGCCGCCGCAGACGCGGCCAAGGCGATCGTGGCAGCAATGGTGGCGAGAGCGCCCGTCGCGAAAGGCTGACCTGACGGGCGGCCGCCGCCGTGTCGGAAGGCTCACTAATCCGGGACAGCTCCGGGGCGCTTAACGCGCCCCTTCGCGTCGTTCTCTTTCTGCTGCTCAGCGGCGGCTGCATTCTCGTTGCCCAGGCCGTAGCGTTTCCGCTGTTCGCGCATTTCGCAGCATCTCCCACCGCGCAACTTGCCGTCGTGACCTCAGCGCTCACCCTGGCGCTCGTGGGTGCGCATGCACTTGCGTTCAAGTTCGGCGGGTGGGGGACCTGGAGCAGCGTTGGGCTGGGCCGCCAGTCTGCTCGCCCACGCACCCTCGCTTCGGCGCTGCTCATGGGCTGCTTCGCCATCGGCATACCCTCGCTGGTTCTGTACCTGGTGGGATGGTTCCGGTTCGTTCCGGGCGGCGAGGGGAGTGCCCTCCTGTCTGCGTCCCATCTGGCGCTTGCCCTGCTGCCGGCCGCGCTGTGGGAGGAGCTTCTGGCGCGGGGATTCCTGTTCGCCACACTGCGGGAACGGTGGGGTGCGCCTGCGGCGCTCATATTGACCAGCGTGGGGTTTGGTCTGCTTCATTTGGGCAACCCCGGCGCTAACTTGCAGGCGGTCGTGCAGGTGAGCCTGGCCGGCTTCTGGCTGGGGGGCATTCTTCTGGCTACCGGGAGTCTGTACGCGGCCTGGATGGCGCATGCAGCCTGGAACTGGACCATGGCTGCGCTGCTGCACGCTCCTGTCAGCGGTGCGCCCTTCTCGATGCCTGGCTGGCGTCTGGTGGACACAGGACCGGACTGGGCAACAGGGGGAGGTTGGGGACCGGAAGGCGGGTTGCTCGCGGTTGCAGGAATGGCTGTTTCACTGATTTACCTATACTCGCGGCGCCGCAGCCGCATGGAGAGTTGAGCATGTCCGACCGCATCGCGGTCGTTGGTGCCGGCCAGATGGGGAACGGTATTGCGCATGCGTTTGCGCAGTCCGGCTTTCCCGTGACGATGATCGACGTGTCCGAGGTTGCGCTGCAGCGCGGCCGGGCGGCGATTGCCAAGAACATGGAGCGCCAGGTCAGGAAGGGCGTTCTCGATTCGGCAGAGCGCGATGCCGCACTGGCAAGGGTGGAAACGTCCACCACGCTGGACGCGGCGGCGCACGCATCATTGGTGGTCGAGGCAGCAACCGAGAACTCCGATCTCAAGTTCAGGATCTTCGCCGATCTCGATCGCATAGCTCCTCGTGAGGCCATCCTGGCGTCCAACACCAGCTCCATATCCATTACTGCGATCGGGGCACGCACCACCAGGCCCGATCAGGTTATCGGTATGCACTTCATGAATCCGGTGCCGGTGATGCAGCTGGTGGAGGTGATTCGAGGGCTGGCAACATCGGACGAAACCACATCACGAGTGGTGGCGCTCGCCAGGAAACTCGGCAAGGAGCCGGTGGAGGCCAACGATTATCCCGGCTTCATTGCCAACCGGATACTCATGCCGATGATCAACGAGGCGGTTTGCTGCCTCATGGAAGGTGTGGGGACTGCGGAGTCCATTGACACCGTGATGAAGCTCGGCATGAACCATCCCATGGGTCCGCTCACACTTGCCGACTTCATCGGGCTGGACACCTGTCTCGCGATTCTCGAGGTGCTGCACGAGGGTCTTGGAGACCCGAGGTATCGACCCTGTCCGCTGCTCAGGAAGTACGTAACCGCCGGATGGCTCGGTCGTAAGACGGGGCGGGGATTCTACGTGTATGAGTAAGCTGACCCTTGCCGCATCTGTTGTCCTGAGCCTGACGGCGGGAGAGAGCTGAACGGATGCTACTCGATGGCCTGCTTCCATTAACCGACGAGCAGCGCGCCATTCGCGACATGGCGCGCGACTTTGCAGCCTCGGAGCTCGCACCGAAGGCGTCCGAGCTCGACGCATCTGCAACATTCGACAACACGCTTGTTCAGAAGCTTGCCCAACTGGGCTTCCTGGGCATGCTCATTCCGGAGGAGTACGACGGCCTGGGCCTCGATACCGCCACATACCTGCTGGCGCTCGAGGAGATTGCGATTGGAGACGCATCTGCGGCTGTGCTGCTGAGTGTGCACAACTCGCTACCCACGCAAATGCTCCTCAGGTGGGGAAGCGACGAACAGAAGGAGAAGTTCCTCAAACCGATGGCGCGCGGCGAGATGCTGGGCGCCTTCGCTCTGTCGGAGCCTGACGCGGGCTCGGATGCAGCCGCGCTTCGTACGCAGGCGCGGCGGGACGGTGACGACTGGGTGCTGACGGGCACGAAAGCGTGGGTGACGAATGGCAGCGAGGCGCAGGTGATACTCGCCATGGCCCGCACCGATTCACCGGACGACCGTAAGGGTGGTCGCGGAATCGGTGCGTTCATCGTCACGCCCGACATGCCCGGATTCGCGGTTGGAAAGAAGGAAGACAAGATGGGCCTGCGTTCGTCACCAACCGTTCAACTGGTGTTCGACGAGCTTCGGGTACCCGCTGCGAACGCACTTGGAGATCCGTCGCGAGGCTTCTCCTATGCGATGTCCTCGCTGGACCAGGGAAGGCTGGGAATCGCCGCCCAGGCGTGTGGCATCTCGCGCTCCGCACTCACCCACGCGGTGCAGTATGCCTCTCAGCGGCAGCAGTTCGGTCGTCCCATTCGCGACTTTCAGGCAATCCAGTTCAAGCTTGCAGACATGGCAGCCCGCATAACGTCTGCCCGTGCCACGATGTATGCGGCAGCAGCTGCCAAGGACCGCGGCGAGCGCGTTACCACATACAGCTCCATGGCCAAGCTGCTGGCTTCGGAAACGGCCATGTGGGTTACCACTCAGGCCGTTCAGGTTTTCGGTGGCTACGGCTACGTGAAGGACTATCCCGTCGAGCGGTTGTTCCGCGATGCGAAGGTTACCGAGATTTACGAAGGAACCTCGGAAATCCAGCGCATCGTGATTGCTCGACATCTCTATGGCGATCAGTAGGCGCCGCTCGCTCGCTCTCATATTCCAGGACACATGCAACTATTCGATAAGATTGCCGAGATGGGTCACGAGCAGATCGTGATCGGCCACGACAGGTCAAGCGGCTATCGGGGAATCATTGCGATACACGATACCACGCTGGGCCCGGCACTTGGTGGTACGCGTTTTTGGAAGTACGACACGGACGAAGCTGCCATCATAGATGCACTGCGACTTGCGCGCGGCATGACGTACAAGAACGCCGTTGCCGGCCTCAACCTGGGGGGCGGCAAGGCCGTGATGATCGGCGACAATCGCACCAGGCAGCGCGAGATGCTCTTTCGTGCTCACGGGCGATTCATCGACAGCCTGGGCGGCAGGTACATAACGGCAGAAGACGTTGGCACCGGCACCATGGACATGGACTTCGTCCACATGGAAACCGAGCACGTCGTAGGTCTTGCTGCGGGCTCGGGCGATCCGTCTCCGGTTACGGCACACGGAGTGTTCAGGGCAATCCAGGCATCGGCAAAGGCTCGCTGGGGCAGCGATGACCTGGCTGGGCGCCGGGTAATACTGCAGGGCTGCGGGCATGTCGGGTACAACCTCGCCATGGAACTGCACGATGCCGGTGCTTCGCTCACGGTAACCGATATGGATGCCGAACGAGTGAAGCGTGTAGTGGACGCAACCGGTGCGCGCGCGGTGGAAACCAGCGAGATCTACGAGGTGCAGGCCGACATCTTTGCCCCGTGCGCACTCGGCGGGGTGATCAACGACGATACCCTCGGCAAGCTGCGGGTGGAAATCGTGGCCGGTGCAGCCAACAATCAGCTGCTCGAGGAGCGGCACGGCGAGGAGCTTGCGAAGCGCGAGATACTGTACGCGCCTGACTATGTGGCAAATGCGGGCGGCGTTATCAACGTATACGGCGAGCTTCGCAAGTGGGATCGTGAGCGTGCGCTTCGCAAGGCAGACGAGATTTACGATACGATACTCACAGTTTTTGATATCGCGCAGCAGCAGGGCATACCCAGCTACCTGGCGGCCGACAGGCTGGCTGAGCAGCGTCTGAAGGCTGCTAGGGACCTCGTGCGTACGCGCGTTTCGCCCGCGCGCGCCTGACGAACGAATGCCGGAGACAGCCGTGAAGGAAGTGATACCGATTGCTAGTGATCACGCTGGCTGGGAGCTCAAGCAGGAGCTCAAAAGGCAGCTGAATGAGCTTGGATTCGACGTGCAGGATCTTGGAACGAGTTCGGAGGAGTCCACGGACTACCCGGACTACGCCCATCCGCTTGCACGCGAGGTGTCGGATGGCAGGGTGCGAAGAGGAGTACTGTTGTGCGGTACCGGCCTCGGCATGTCCTATGCTGCCAATCGCTGGCCTAACGTACGGGCCGCAGTGGCCTGGGTGCCCGAGGTAGCCGAGCTGGCGAGAAGGCATAACGACGCCAACGTGCTGGTGCTTCCTGCTCGCTTCCTCTCACCGGAGAGCGCGAGTAGCATCCTTCAGACGTGGCTGGAAACCCCCTTCGACGGCGGCCGGCACGAGCGCAGGGTGGGGAAGATCGAGCGTTCAACGGAGGAGAACTGATGCAATGGTCAGAGTGGGACAGGTGCCCTCCCGGCACCTCGCTTCGGGATGAAGATCCGGATATCGCCCGGCTCATCGAGCAGGAGATCGAACGCCAGAACGACGGTCTCGAACTGATTGCAAGCGAGAATTTCGTTTCGCCTGCGGTACTCGAGGCAATGGGTTCACCGCTCACCAACAAGTACGCTGAAGGACTGCCGCGGAAGCGCTACTACGGCGGTTGCGAATTCGTGGACGGCGTTGAGGAACTTGCCATTGCTCGAGCAAAGGAATTGTTCGGGGCGGATCACGCCAACGTTCAGCCGCACTCCGGCGCCACGGCAAATGCTGCGGTATACCTGGCATTCATGAAGCCCGGCGACACTCTGCTCGGGCTGGACCTCTCCAATGGCGGGCATCTCACGCACGGATCGCCGGTGAACTCCTCCGGCCTGCTGTATCGTGCCATCCATTACAGCGTGAAGGACGACGGCCTTATCGATTACGATGCGATGGAAGAGATGGCACGGCGCGAAAAGCCCCGCGTGATCGTTGCAGGCTACAGTGCATATTCCCGTGTGCTGGACTACGAGCGGTTCGCGAAGGTCGCCCGCGAGGTAGGTGCCATCTTCATGGTGGACATGGCCCATTTTGCAGGGCTGGTGGCTGCAGGTGAGTATCCGTCTCCGGTGCCTTACGCGGACGTCGTGACGAGCACCACGCACAAGACCCTCCGGGGGCCGCGCGGCGGACTCATCCTGTGCCGCGCCGAGCACCAGAAGGCAGTGGACAAGGCAATGTTCCCGGGAACGCAGGGCGGCCCGCTGATGCATGTGATTGCCGCAAAGGCAGTGTCGTTCCGCGAGGCCCTCAAGCCCGAATTCCGCCAGTACAGCAGGCAGGTTGTCGCGAACGCACGTGCTCTGGCTGGCGAGTTCGTGAATCGCGGGTTTGACGTAGTCTCCGGTGGAACGGACAACCACCTGATGCTGGTGGACCTTCGCCGGAAGGGTGAAGAGCTCACGGGCAAGGTTGCGGAAACGTCACTCGATCGCGCGGGCATTACCGTGAACAAGAACACGGTTCCGAAGGAGACACGCTCTCCCTTCGTAACCAGCGGAATCCGTGTCGGTACTCCGGCTGTGACAACCCGCGGCATGACCGAATCCGACATGACTACGATTGCCGCGTTCATCGAGCGTGTTCTTGCAGCTCCTGATGATGCCGATGTGGCAGCGACCGTGCGTGAGGAGGTTCGCGAGATGACTCGCCGCTTCCCGTTGTACCCGGCACCGGCGACGGCGACCGTGTAGGGTTCATGCCTGCCGTCTGTCGCATCCAGGGGCGACGTGTTGGCGCTGTACTGGAGTCTGGCGCTGCCACCGACACCGGAGTTGACGCTGGTGTTGGTGGCGTCGCCGTGATGGTGTGAAGGACGAAAAACGCGGTCCCTCGCGCAGTGCGTTGCAACCGCGCGGCAGTTGTCATCCTGAAG
>Ga0079224_100001614_pt1 | contig 26294 bp, 20 predicted proteins | sample Stecom2015_FD_80414 | JGI IMG/M metagenome (GOLD analysis project Ga0079224, IMG submission 80414) | Agricultural soil microbial communities from Utah to study Nitrogen management - Steer compost 2015 | ecosystem: Environmental > Terrestrial > Soil > Agricultural land | place: USA: Utah... | reverse complement strand
TATCAAACGTGCAGCGATTCATTTTCAGGAGCAAAGCTTTTCCAGCCTAATCGCGAAACAGGAAAAGTGGCTGGAATCGGTACAGACCGTTTCATCATTGCGGTTAGACGCGGTAATAAAAGAAATATACCGAATGTCAAGGTCCGAGGCACAGGCCCTTATTCGGCAAGAACGGGTTAAAGTAAACTTCCGAATCGTCGACGAAGCGAATTTCCTGCTGCAGAAAGGAGATATTCTTTCTGTCCGTGGAAAAGGCCGCAGCAAAATTATTGACATACATGGCTTGACAAAAAAAGAGAAATGGCGGATTACTACGGCAATTTTAAAATAATTCTTTGCAGGAAATAACAGATTTTTGTCGAATAAACTAGTATTAGGGAATAATTTATGATTATATATACATAGGGAGGTGCCTAATGTGCCATTAACGCCATTAGATATTCATAATAAAGAATTTACAAAAAGTTTCCGCGGATATGATGAAGACGAAGTAAATGAGTTTCTCGATCAGGTAGTAAAAGATTATGAAATCGTCATTCGCGAAAAACGCGCATTGGAAGAAAAGGTAAATCAATTAAATGAACGGCTCAACCATTTTACCAATATAGAAGAGACGTTAAACAAATCGATTTTAGTGGCACAGGAGACGGCGGAAGAATTAAAGAGCAATGCAGCGAAAGAATCGAAGCTCATTGTCAAGGAAGCGGAAAAGAACGCCGATCGCATTATTAACGAAGCGTTAACCAAATCCCGCCAAATTTCCATTGAAGTGGAAGAAATGAAAAAACAAGCAAAAGTCTTCCGGACAAGATTAAAGATGCTTGTGGAAGCCCAATTGGAAATGATTAATACCGATGATTGGGATAATTTGTTTGAAATGGAAATGGACGACTTGGCGGAAGCAGAGGAAGCGGAAGAAAATCTTGTCAAATATTCCAAAAGCGATTCGTAACGCTTGACGGAATGCAATAATTTACATATAATTCATTAACAAAACCTTAAGAAGGCAAGATACGATGATGGAGACAGTATAAAAACAAAGGGCTTGTATCAGCGAGCCGGGAATTGGTGAAAGCCCGGACTGGCCGTGTTTTTAGAAGATCACTCCGAAGTATCCATTATGAACGGTGAGTAGTAATGGACGGTTATCCCCGTTACGGATGTCGAGCGGATTTAAAATGGCAGTCATTTTAAATCTATAAGGGTGGTACCGCGAGTCTTCTCGTCCCTTCTTTGGGATGAGAAGACTTTTTATATACCGCTATGTTTTGATTTACGAAAGGTTATGATGATGGAAAAGGAGGAAATTACGATGAACTATAAAGATACATTACTAATGCCAAAAACAGATTTTCCAATGCGCGGCAATTTGCCGAACAAAGAACCGATAAGACAAAAACAGTGGGATGAAAACCGCATCTATGAAAAGGTGCTTGAACGGACTCAAGGGAGACCGACGTTCATTCTTCATGATGGTCCGCCATATGCAAACGGAGATTTGCATATTGGTCATGCCTTAAATAAAATTTTAAAGGATATTATCATCCGGCATAAATCGATGACCGGATACCATGCCCCATATATTCCGGGATGGGATACCCACGGGTTGCCGATCGAAGTGGCATTGACAAAAAGTAAAAAAGTGGACCGGAAAAAACTGAGTGTTTCCGAGTTCCGGGAAAAATGTGCGGAATACGCCCTTACTCAAGTGGATCGTCAGCGTCAGCAGTTTAAACAGCTAGGTGTGCGCGGCGATTGGGAAAATCCTTATCTCACTTTGACAAAAGACTTTGAAGCAGCCCAAGTTAAAGTGTTTGGGGAAATGGCGAAAAAGGGATATATTTACAGAGGGTTAAAACCGGTTTACTGGTCCCCTTCTTCTGAATCCGCCTTGGCAGAAGCGGAAATTGAATATTATGATAAGCGCTCTCCGTCCATTTATGTCAGTTTTGAAGTAAAGGATGGGAAAGGAGTATTAGAACAAGGGGATAAAATTATCATCTGGACGACAACTCCGTGGACGATTCCAGCAAACTTAGGCATTACCGTCCATCCTGAACTGGAATATACTGTTGTTGATGTGAAGGGCGGAAAATACGTTGTTGCTCACGAACTTTTAGAAACAGTTGCATCTGAACTTTCCTGGGAACAATGGGAAGTGGTGAAAACCTTTAAAGGACAGGATATTGAACGTGCAGTGGCCAAACATCCGTTTTATGACCGGGATTCCCTCGTCATGCTTGGAGAACATGTTACGACTGATGCCGGTACCGGTCTCGTTCATACAGCTCCTGGACACGGGGAAGATGACTTCTATGTCGGGAAGCAATACGGTTTAGAAGCTCTTTCTCCAGTGGATGACCGTTGCTGCTTTACGGAAGAAGCACCAGGGTTTGAAGGATTATTTTACGATGATGCAAATAAAGTTGTTACAGAAAAATTGGAAGCAAATGGTGCGTTGCTGAAGCTGAGCTTTATTACCCACTCGTAGCCGCGCGATTGGCGGACGAAGAAACCGACCATTTTCCGGGCAACGTCTCAATGGTTTGCGTCCATTAAAGACTTCCGCCATGAAATTTTAGAGGAAATTAAAAAGATTAACTGGTATCCGAGCTGGGGTGAAACGAGACTTTACAACATGGTTCGGGACCGGGAAGACTGGTGTATATCCCGCCAGCGTACGTGGGGCGTGCCGATTCCTGTATTTTATGGGGAAGACGGAACACCGATTATTACAGATGAAACTATTAATCATGTTTCCGAGCTGTTCGCCAAATACGGTTCCAATGTTTGGTTTGAAAGAGAAGCGAAAGATCTCTTGCCGGAAGGATTTACTTCGCCGCATAGTCCAAACGGCAAATTCACGAAAGAAACGGATATTATGGACGTTTGGTTTGATTCCGGTTCTTCCCATCAAGCTGTATTGTTAGGACGGAAGGATCATCGCCGCCCTGCAGATGTATATTTGGAAGGCAGCGACCAATACCGCGGCTGGTTTAACTCGTCTATATCTACGGCAGTGGCCGTCACAGGGAAAGCTCCTTATAAAAACATTGTCAGCCATGGCTTTGTCCTTGATGGGGAAGGAAGGAAAATGAGTAAATCATTAGGAAATGTCGTTCTCCCATCGAAAGTGCTGAAACAATATGGGGCGGACATATTGCGTTTATGGGTGGCTTCTGTCGATTATCAGGGAGACGTCCGCATTTCCGATGACATTTTAAAACAAATTTCTGAAGCTTACCGAAAAATTAGAAATACGTTCCGTTTCATGCTCGGCAATTTAACTGATTTCGATCCAAACATTCACCGGGTACCGGAAGAGAAAATGGAAGAAGTCGATAAATTTATGCTGCACCGCCTGCAAAAACTAATTAAAAGCGTGCGGGACAGCTATGATCGGTTTGAGTATTCGCCAATTTATCATCAGATTCATAATTTTTGTGCGGTAGACTTAAGTGCGTTTTACTTAGATTTTGCCAAGGATATTTTATATATCGAACATTCGGACCATCCGCGCCGCCGCAGCATTCAAACGGCTTACTATGAAATTTTGACTTCCCTTGTCCAGCTATTGTCGCCAATTATTCCGCATACGGCTGATGAGGTGTGGGAATATATCCCAGGTACGGAAGCAGAAAGCGTCCAGCTGACTGACATGCCGGAACCGAGGGAAATTGCCGGGCTGGATGTAGAAAAATGGGAGCATTTCATGAAAGTTCGTGACGACGTCCTGAAAGCGTTGGAAGAAGCAAGAAATGAAAAAGTAATTGGAAAATCATTGGAAGCAAAAGTAACGATTGTGCCGAAGGATGAGGAAACGAAAACGGTTCTTGAAGGAATCGACTATTTACACCAATATTTAATCGTTTCTGAAGCTATTGTGGAAGAAGATGCAACAGGCAAGGACGAATATAAATTTGCCCACGTTTTAGTGGAAAAACATCCGGGCGAAAAATGTGAGCGCTGCTGGGTATCTTCCCACACTGTAGGTGAAGATGAGGAACATCCGGAATTATGTTCCCGCTGTGCCGATGTAGTGAAAAAACATTATTCTGCATAATCTTTTTTAACCACTCCCCTTTCACAAGGGGAGTTTTTTTCTTGCTTTATCTTTTTGTTCTTTTGTATAAATGCACCATCGCAATTGAAAATAAAGCAGAATATCGGTAAGATAGAAAAGACATATACATAACGGAGGCTGTACAATGTACTGGTACTATATCATTGCAACGATCATCGTCCTATTAGATCAATGGACCAAATGGCTTATTATCCGGAGGATGGAAATTGGAGAGAGTATTCCCGTCATCGATGGCTTTTTTCATATAACTTCCCATCGTAATCAAGGGGCAGCATGGGGCATATTACAGGGACAAATGCTTTTTTTCTATATTGTGACCACAGTTGTCATCGTTGCCATCGTTTATTACTTGCAAAAATACGGGAAAAATGACAAATGGGTCGGCATCAGTTTAGGAATAATTTTAGGCGGAGCAATCGGGAATTTTATCGACCGTCTTTTTCGGCAGGAAGTAGTAGACTTTCTCGATTTTTATATATTTAATTACAACTTTCCTATTTTTAACGTAGCTGACTCTGCTTTGACAGTTGGCGTTATTCTCTTTATTATTGCTACGATTTTGGATGAACGGAAGAAAGGAAAGGCAAAATATGTCAACCTATAATTATGAAGTGACAGAAGAACAGGCAAAAAAGCGAATCGATAAATTATTAGCTGAACAGCTGGAAGAGGTGTCCCGTTCCCAAATTCAGCTATGGATTGAACAAGGACACGTCACTGTAAACGGTAAAGAAGTAAAGGCCAATTATAAATGTCAGGCTGGGGATAACATTCAATGGTCGATTCCCGAAACGGAACCGTTACAAGTGGAAGCAGAAAATATTCCTTTACATATTCTTTATGAAGATGCGGATGTGCTCGTAGTAAATAAACCAAGAGGAATGGTTGTCCATCCGTCGGCAGGGCATGAGACGGGCACGTTAGTAAATGCATTATTGCACCATTGTAACGATTTATCGGGAATCAACGGGATTGAAAGACCGGGCATTGTCCACCGGATTGATAAAGACACTAGCGGTCTCTTAGTTGTAGCGAAAAATGATTATGCCCATATCCATCTGTCAAAACAGCTTTCAGAGAAACGAGTGGAAAGAAAATATGAAGCCATTGTTCATGGAGCAATTCCCCATGAAAAGGGACTGGTAGAAGCTCCGATTGGCAGGGACCCGAAAGACCGACAGCGCATGGCGGTAACGGAAAAAGGCAAGCCGGCCATTACCCATTTTCGTGTCATTGAACGGTTTCCCGATTACACCCATATTGAATGTGCATTGGAGACTGGCAGAACCCACCAGATTCGTGTTCACATGAAATATATCGGTTATCCTCTGTTAGGCGACCCGAAATATGGCCCGCGGAAAACATGGGATACAAATGGCCAAATCCTTCATGCTAAAAAGTTAGGTTTTCTGCATCCGCGCAAGAAAGAATGGATGGAATTCGAAACAGAGCTCCCGGAGTATTTTACAGAAGTGCTGGAGCAAATAAAGAAAACGTATTGACTTTTGCCGGAAGCTTTGGAATAATGAACGAAGAAGTGAATAAAGAGCTTTTAATTTAGTCCCGTGAGGCTAAAAAGGAATCGTTGCGGTAATATGCCCTTTTTTCCTCTGTGGAGAAAAGGGTTTTTTCGTCAGACGGATGAAAAGGGGGAGTAGTCATGAAGAAAAAAGCAGAAATACTTGACCAGGCAGCTATTAACCGGGCGTTGACAAGAATGGCCCACGAAATATTGGAAAAAAACAAAGGCGGGGATGATTTAGTGCTCGTCGGCATAAAAACGAGAGGTATTCCCCTTGCAAAGCGGCTCCAAGCCAAAATAAAACAAATTGAGAATATTGATCTTCCCGTTGGTGAAATTGATATCACTTTATACCGTGACGATTTAGAAAAAATTACCGATTCGAAAGACCCGGAAATTCATTCCGCAACGATCGAAGTGGAATTGGAAGGTAAAAAAGTAATCCTAATTGATGACGTATTGTATACCGGAAGAACCGTCCGCGCCGCCATGGATGCGGTCATGGATATCGGCAGACCAGACCGGATCCAGCTAGGCGTATTGGTCGACCGCGGGCATCGTGAATTGCCGATTCGCGCTGATTATGTCGGCAAAAATATTCCTACATCCGATAAAGAAATCGTCGTTGTCCATTTGATGGAAACAGATGATCAGGACTTAGTATCGATTTATGAAAAATAAATAAACACAACTTTTAATTAAATCCAGAGAGATTTAAAAGGTTGTAACTGGTGAAACGTGTATGGATGATACTGCACGTCTGACTCCTTGCAGCCTTTTTGCAAGGAGTTTTTTTTATAACCATCATTTCTACTAAAGGAGGAGCCATGAAACATTTTATTTCTGTAGATTCATTGTCGAAGGAAGAAATTTTCCGCCTGCTGCATCAAGCGCAAAAATTGCAAAAGAATCCGGAAAGAATGAAGGAAAAATTCTTTGTGTCCAATTTGTTTTTTGAACCGAGCACTAGGACGAAAATGAGCTTTATTATCGCCCAAAAAAAACTCGGTCTCGATATTGTGGAGTTTCACCCTGATTCTTCCAGTCTATTAAAGGGGGAAACGTTATACGATACGGCAAAAACGCTGGAAGCAATTGGCGTTCAGCTGCTCGTTATCCGCCATCAAGCCGATAATTGGTTTTCTGATTTACAGCAGTTAAACATCCCGGTTATCAATGCAGGTGCCGGAAAAGCGGAGCACCCGACCCAATGTATGTCCGATTTGCTCACGATATATCAAGAGTTTGGCAGTTTTCAAGGGTTAAACATTGTGATTGCCGGTGACATCAAGCATAGCCGTGTCGCCCATTCCAATGCAAAGGCTTTAACACGGCTGGGGGCTCAGGTCTATTTTAGTGCTGCACCTGAATTCCGGGCAGAGGAATTAGACATTCCTTATGTTTCAATGGACGAAGCAGTTGAAATTGCGGATGTGCTCATGCTTTTAAGGGTTCAGCACGAACGGCATATGAACAAAATGGAAACGTCCAATTATTTAAACAGATTCGGCTTAACGAAGGAGCGGGAAAAGAAAATGAAGGAGAAGGCGATCATTATGCACCCGGCTCCGGTCAATCGCGGTGTTGAAATCGATAGTGATTTAGTAGAGTGCGGGCGCTCCCGAATATTTAAACAGATGGAAAATGGTGTAGGAATTCGAATGGCAATTATGTTAACGATATTGGAAGAATGGGGGAAGAAGGATGAAAACATTAATTACGAACGGAAAAATTTTGCTGCCATCTGACCGAACGGAACATTGTGACATTTTAATTGAAAATGGCCGGATTGTCCAAATGGGCGAAAAAATCGAAGCAAGTGCAGACAAAGTGATTGATGCCGAAGGAAATATGGTGTTTCCAGGATTCGTCGACGTTCACGTCCATTTAAGGGAACCGGGCGGAGAAGAGAAGGAGACGATACTAACAGGGACGAAAGCAGCAGCAAGAGGCGGTTTTACCCTCGTCTGCACCATGCCAAATACGAATCCTGTTCCTGATAACGAAGAAACGGTCCAGGAGCTTTTTGCAAAAATAGAGGAAAAAGCGACGGTACGGGTTCTGCCGTACGCTTCGATAACGAAGGGCTTACAAGGTGAGGAATTGACCGATATGGACACCTTGAGCCGAATGGGAGTATTTGCCTTTACTGATGACGGGGTTGGGGTTCAACGAACAGACCAAATGCTTGAAGCAATGAAACGGGCTGCGAAAAACAACAAGTCCATCGTTGCCCATTGTGAAGATAATACTGTTGTAGGCGGCGGGGTTGTCCATGATGGAGAAGTGAAGGAAAGGTTGCAACTGCCAGGAATTCCTTCCATCAGTGAATCGGTGCAAATTGCCCGGGATGTGCTTCTTGCCGAATCAGCTGGATGCCATTACCACGTCTGCCATGTAAGTACAAAGGAATCTGTACGGGTTATTCGGGATGCGAAACGAGCTGGAATACGGGTTACTGCGGAAGTAACTCCGCATCATCTGCTGCTGAATGAAGAAGATATCCCAAATGACGATGCCAATTATAAAATGAATCCGCCGCTTCGTTCCAAAGAAGACCAGGAGGCGCTTTTGGAAGGGCTGTTAGACGGAACGATTGATTTTATTGCAACGGACCATGCTCCCCATACCGAAAGAGAAAAAGAAAAAGGCATGCTCAAAGCTCCATTTGGCATTGTCGGCTTGGAAACAGCATTTCCCTTGTTGTATACCTGCTTTGTCAAAAAGAATATTTTTTCCTTAAACCAGCTAGTCAATTGGCTGACAGCAAAACCTTGTGAAGTTTTTCGCCTCCCATATGGAAAATTGACAATCGGTGAAAAGGCCGATTTAACGATCATCGATTTGGAGAAAGAATGGGTTATTGAAAAGGAGAAGTTCCTCTCCAAAGGGAAAAATACACCTTTTGACCGTTGGAACGTATCCGGATCCGTCATGTTGACAATGGTTGACGGAGAAGTCGTGTATAAACAGGAAAACAGTGGTATTCTTTCAAACTAAGAAAAAAGAGGTGGGTATCCATGCCGAAAAACACATCGATTAGCAGTATTCTCGTCATCGGTTCTGGTCCTATCATCATTGGTCAGGCAGCCGAATTTGACTATTCAGGAACTCAAGCATGTCAAGCGTTAAAGGAAGAAGGCTATACGGTTATTTTAGTGAATTCCAATCCGGCGACGATTATGACGGACCCGGCAGTTGCCGACAAAGTTTACATGGAGCCGTTAACGGTCGAGTTCTTAACAAAAATTATCGCCCGGGAGCGTCCGGATGCCCTGCTTCCAACTTTGGGCGGGCAGACCGGGCTGAATCTGGCTCTAAAGCTGAAAACAGAAGGAGTATTGGATAAATATGATGTGAAGCTGTTAGGCACCTCTCTTGAATCCATTGAGAAAGGGGAAGATCGGGAAAAGTTCCGTGAATTAATGAAGAAAATTGGTGAACCGGTGCCAGAGAGCAGAATAGTCCATAGGGTGGATGAAGCAGTACAATTTGCTGAAGAAATCGGTTACCCGCTTATCGTCCGTCCTGCCTACACTTTAGGAGGGACGGGCGGCGGAATATGCCGCAATGAAAAGGAATTGCGGGAAGTAACCGAGAGCGGATTGAACAATTCCCGAGTGAACCAATGTCTGATTGAACGAAATATAAGCGGCTGGAAAGAAGTGGAATTTGAAGTCATCCGGGATCGAAAAAATCAGGCTATTATTGTTTGTGACATGGAAAATATTGACCCTGTCGGTATACATACCGGCGATTCCATCGTCGTTGCCCCGTCCCAAACTTTAAAGCGTGAAGCACTAGAGCTTTTAAAAAGCGCATCGTTAAAAATCGTGCAGGCATTGGAAATTGAAGGTGGCTGCAACGTCCAGCTAGCCTTGGATCCGGAAAGTCTCAATTACTATGTCATTGAAGTCAACCCGCGGGTCAGCCGATCCTCCGCCCTGGCATCAAAAGCAACCGGATATCCGATTGCGAAAGTTACAGCCAAAATTGCTGTCGGCTATACACTCGATGAAATAAACGATACGGTAACGGACAAAAAAAATATGTATTATGAACCGGAATTAGATTATATCGTGACGAAATTTCCCCGGTTTCCATTTGATAAATTTACAAAAGCTGATATACGATTAGGAACACAGATGAAAGCAACGGGAGAAGTGATGGCGATAGGCAATTCTTTCGCCGAATCCTTCCTTAAAGGAATCCGTTCGTTAGAGATTGGCACAACAGAATTATGGAATGAAGCGCTGGAAGAAATGGACGAGGAAGAAATTGTTGAACGGCTGAAGCAAGCAGACCATGAACGCATTTTCGTCATCGGAGAGGCCTTTCGGCGACGATTTACGATAGATGAAGTTTTTCGCCATACGAAAATAGACCGTTATTTTCTCTCCCATATTGAAGAGCTTGTCCGTTTTGAAGAAAGAGTGAAAGAAAATAAAAATTCGATGAAAATATTACGTCAGGCGAAAAAACTCGGTATCTCCGACCGGCAAATTGCCCGGCTTTGGGAAATTACAGAAGATGAAGTGTATGAAAAACGGCTGTCCGCGGGGATTGTACCAGGATATAAATATGCGGATACGAAAACATCGGCCGGAGCATCACAGGTCCCTTGCTGCTACAGCACGTATGAAGCGGAGAAGAAGCCAATCCATTCCGGTAAAAAGAAAGTCCTTGTCCTCGGATCGGGACCGATTCGCATCGGCCAAGGAATTGAGTTTGACTATGCCAGCGTTCATTCTGTTTTGGCAATTAAAGAAATGGGCTATGAAGCAATCATGATCAACAATAACCCGGAAACGGTTTCCACCGATTATTCCGTTGCCGACAAACTATATTTTGAACCGTTAACGGTAGAGGATGTCATGCACGTCGTCCATTTGGAACAGCCAGAAGGAGTCATCGTCCAGTTTGGCGGTCAAACAGCAATTAATCTGGCGGAAGGGCTGGAAAAGCGGGGGGCCAGCATCCTCGGTACGAGTTTGGATTCCACCGATCGGGCAGAAAACCGGGACCGTTTTGAAACATTGCTCGATGAACTCTCCATTTTGCGGCCGAAAGGGAAGGGAGTCTTCGGAATTGAAGAAGCAGAAAGGGCAGCTGAATCGATTGGTTTTCCAGTGCTCGTCCGTCCATCTTACGTTATCGGCGGCAGTAACATGGAAATTGTCTATACCTTGGAAGAACTGCGGAATTATTTCCATAAACTGGATGAAACCGTCCAAAGCAATCCAATTTTAATCGATAAGTATATTACGGGGATTGAAGCAGAAGTAGATGCGATTAGTGACGGTGAAACGACAATTATTCCCGGAATAATGGAGCATATTGAACGTTCCGGCGTCCATTCAGGAGATTCCATTGCGGTCTATCCGCCTCAGCAAATTAATGTACACCAGCAGCAAAAAATTGTTGAAGCCGCAAAGAAAATATCAGAAACATTGCGAGTGAAAGGATTAATTAACATTCAATTTATTATTGAAAACGAAGAAGTTTATGTATTGGAAGTAAATCCGCGGGCAAGCCGCACCATCCCTTTTCTCAGCAAAATTACGGGAGTGCCGATGGCAAATCTTGCTACGAAATGTATTTTAGGCAGGAAGTTGAGGGATATGGGCTATTCATCAGGATTGCTGGACGAAGTGGGCGGAGTAGCTGTAAAAGTTCCCGTCTTCTCCTTCGCAAAATTGCGTAGCGTTGATACGTTTCTCGGTCCGGAGATGAAATCAACCGGGGAAGCGATCGGCTATGACCGGATATTGGAAAAAGCATTGTACAAAGGCCTCATCGCATCAAATATTGAAGTGCCGGATGAAGGCGGAGTTTTAGTTACGGTAGCTGACAAGGATAAGGTAGAAATGCTGGATATTGCAGCACATTTTTACCGCCTTGGCTTTGATATTTATGCAACGGAAGGTACTGCCAACGTACTGCATAAGCACGGTATCCGGGCGGAAAAAGTAGACAAAGTCGGGACGGAAAAGCCGAATGTCTTATCCATTATTAAAGAAGGAAAAGTTCAGTTTGTCATTAATACGCTAAATTCCGGGAAAAAGCCCCGCTCGGACGGGTTTTTGATCCGAAGACATGCGGCTGAACACGGTATTCCATGCTTGACAAACCTCGATACGGCGAAGGCCATTTTGAAAGTAATTGACTCCAACGTGTTACACGTTCAGCCAATAACAGGAAAAGGGGCAGTGAAGGCGTAATGAAAAGAGAAAAAATGACCGTTCTCTCTATTAGTCCGCTTGCAAAGGACACGGTAGAGATGGTACTGAAAACGAAGAATGCAGTTAGAAAGGCAAAGCCTGGTCAATTTTTGTACTTTCAGCTTCCAGGCCATACACTCCGAAGACCGATTTCCATTGCAGCTATAGATAAAGAAAGTGGAACTGTCACGATTATCTTTAAAGTGACGGGAAAAGGAACTGAACTTATGGCAACATTGCCCCCCGGTTCCGTACTAGATGCCATCGGTCCAAACGGAAATCCTTTTCCGGCGGATGAGAATGGCAGCAATGCTGTATTATTGATCGGCGGAGGGATTGGCGTTCCGCCCCTATACTGCCTGGGGAAACATTTCTGTGCGCAAGGCGTGAAAGTATATTCGGTTCTTGGTTTTCAGTCCCGGGAATATGTTTTTTACGAAGAAAAATTCCGGAAACTGGGGGAGACGGTTATTGTAACGGATGACGGTTCATACGGAGAAAAGGGATTTGTTACCGATGTCTTGCACCGGTTCAAGCTTTACGACACTTATTTTGCATGCGGTCCATTAATGATGTTAAAGGCGGTAACGAAACAATTAGAGGACGTGCCCGGATTTATTTCGATGGAAGAACGGATGGGCTGCGGCATTGGCGCTTGTTATGCCTGTATCATCGAAGCAAATACGGAGGAAGGTTACAAAAAAATTTGTTCCGACGGTCCAGTCTTCAGAGCAGGGGAGGTACTGCTATGACTTCATTACAGGTGAATATGGCCGGTTTAACATTAAAAAACCCGATTATGCCTGCTTCCGGCTGCTTTGGATTTGGCAAGGAGTACAGCCAGTTTTTTGATTTGAATAAACTTGGGGCGATTGTCATGAAGGCGGCAACTTTGGAAAAACGACTTGGCAATCCTACGCCCCGAGTTGCTGAAACGCCGTCCGGCATGTTAAATGCCATCGGACTGCAAAATCCAGGAGTGGATAACATTATTCGGGATGAGCTTCCCTTTCTCTCCCAGTTTAACAGCGTCATTATCGCCAATGTGGCAGGAACGACGATTGAAGAATACGAAGAAGTGGCAAAGAAACTTAGCGCTACAGGCCAAGTAGATGCGCTGGAGCTGAATATATCATGCCCCAATGTAAAAGAGGGCGGGATTCAATTTGGGCAGGATCCGGAGTTGGCAAAGATAGTGACAGAAAGGGTAAAAAGAGCCACCCATCTTCCGGTGTTTGTGAAACTGTCTCCGAATGTGGCAGATATTGTTTCCATGGCAAAGGCGGCAGAAGAGGCCGGTGCTGACGGTCTGTCCATGATTAATACGATTACAGGGATGCAAATCCACTTGCCGACAAAGCGCCCGCTCCTGGCGAACAATACGGGCGGTTTATCCGGCCCGGCAATAAAACCTGTAGCAATTCGGATGATTTATGAAGTGTATCCCCACGTTTCCATTCCTATTATCGGGATGGGGGGAATTTCCAGTGCGGAAGATGCGGTCGAATTTTTGCTGGCAGGTGCCAGTGCGGTAGCCATCGGCACGGCTAATTTTCAAAATCCCTGCATTTGCCCGGAAATAATCGAAGAACTGCCTAAAGTATTGCAAAAATATGGTTTTAATACAGTAGAAGAGGCAATCGGAAAGGCGGTGAACCGATGAACAAGCTGTTTCTTGCACTCGATTTTCCGACATGGGCAGAAGCCGAGCAGTTTTTGCGAAAGCATGAGCTAGAAAAAATTCCGGTGAAAGTCGGAATGGAACTGTATTACCGCGAAGGTCCGATGATCATCGAAAAATTGAAGGAAATGGATTGTCCGATATTTCTGGACTTAAAATTATATGACATTCCAACAACGGTTTATCGGGCAATGAAAAATATTGCCAGACTCGGCGTAGATTTCGTTAATGTGCATGCCCTTGGCGGAGGGGAAATGATTGCACGGGCGAAAGAAGGACTTTCAAGCGGGGGAATGGATACGAAGCTGCTTGCGGTTACGCTGCTCACGTCTATGGATGAAGAACGAATGACACGAGAATTGAACATGAAAGGCTCTTTAGCAGAAAATGTCGTGCATCTCGCCTGCCTGGCACAAAAAAATGGGGCGGACGGTGTTGTCTGTTCCGTTCATGAAGCAGAACAAATAAAAAAGGCATGCGGGGAATCGTTTTTAACGGTCACCCCTGGCATTCGCTCGGAAAAAAGTGCAACTCATGATCAGAAAAGGATTGCGACCCCTGCAATCGCTAAGGAAAAGGGAGCAGACATCCTCGTTGTCGGCAGAACGATTACAGAGGCGGAGAATCCGAAACAGATGTACGAGACGATGATAAAGGAGTGGGAATTGTGAAAAATCTGTCCAAAGAAATCCTTCATGACTTATTGAAAATTCAGGCGGTACAAATTAATCCGGATGAATTTTTCACCTGGACATCGGGAATAAAATCCCCTATCTATTGTGATAATCGGCTAACGATGTCTTATCCGGAAATACGCAGGAAAATAACTGGCGCATTTTTACAGATGATTGAGGAAATGGACGTCCGCCCGGATTTCATCGCCGGCTGTGCTACGGCAGGAATTCCTCATGCAGCATGGCTGGCAGAGAAATTGGACCTTCCCCTTGTTTACGTCCGGTCAGAACGAAAAGCGCACGGCAAAAAAAATCAAATCGAAGGAACGTTCAGAAAAGGGCAAAGAGCTATTGTAATTGAAGATTTAATTTCCACCGGCACTTCATCCATTGAAACAGCACTTGCACTAAGAAAGGAAGGGGCAGAAGTAGCTGGAGTGCTTGCTATCTTTTCCTACGGGCTAGATCGGGCAAAATATCAGTTTGAAGCTGCCGATTTAATCTACACTGCGATTACCAATTATGATGAATGCATTTCCCTGCTGAAAGAAAAGGGAAGCATTGGTAAGGAGCAATGGAAGGCATTAGTTACATGGCGAGAGCAATTAAATGGATGAAGAACGTGCAGATTCGCTATAATTAAAAAAGTCTGATACTATCGATGATAGGTGATTACATTGAAAATAGAAGATTATGAGCTGCTCTTAAAACTAAATGAAGTCGGAACGATTCGCGGTACAGCAAAAACGATTCTTATCTCTCAGCCGGCGGTAACCCAAAGATTAAAATATATTGAAGATTATTTTGGTGAAGAAATTTTTATTCGTACTCCAAAACGGCTAATACCGACACCAAGCGGCGAAATCATTTTAAACTATGCTAAAAAGATTATTGACGTGGAAAAAAGCCTCTTTAATCATCTGGCGATGAATCAGGATGAAATTCAAGGAACGTTGTCGATTGCCTGTTCCTCCCTTATTAGCCAGCGCTTTTTGCCGGTCATCCTTGGCGAATATACGGAAAAATTCCCGAAAGTAACGATCGACTTAGTAACCGGGATTAGCGAAGATATTCGAAGGGATCATAAAAACTATCATGTTTGTATTATCCGCGGTGAAAAATTGAAGGAAACAAAATGTATTCATTTATTTGCCGATCCTTTATATATTTTTGATACAGAGCCATTTCCAAATGATAGAGTAAAAGAAAGACCGCTTATCTCCTTTAATAGTGACGATAGCATGCATGAATTGGTTGACCAGTGGCTATACCATCATCAGGATCACATTAAACCGCTGAAGATGTTAACCGTAGATCAGATTGAAACATGCAAACAATTTATGAAACAAGGGATCGGTATGGCGGTGCTGCCAAAAAGTGTTTCAGGTTCGATGATGGATGAATATCCTCATCTTCCCTTGGAGGTAAATGGAGTGCCTGTAACGAGGGATACTTGGATTTGTTTCCAGGAAGAAGCAAGGCGTCTGCCGCAAGTGGATAAATTTATTGACATTATGTTAGCCAAAACCTTTTTAACATAAAATATTGGAAGGTTCCAGCCGCTTCATGGGTCTGGAACCTTCTCTCATTTCATCGTTTTTGCGATGCTTTGATTTTTAGGGAATCAGCCAATTCTTTTGATGGCGTGACGAAGACCGTTTTCTGCTGGTCGTAGATGACAAAGCCAGGCTTTGCACCCTTCGGTTTCTTGACATGTCTGACCCTGGTGTAATCAACCGGCACCGAAGAGGATTGTTTTGCTTTGCTGAAATATGCTGCCAGCTGGGCAGCTTCCAATAGCGTTTTTTCACTTGGCTCTGTGGAGCGGATAATGACATGGGAGCCGGGAATATCCTTCGTATGGAGCCAAATTTCATCCCGTCTTGCTAATTTCATCGTTAAATACTCGTTTTGCTTATTATTTTTTCCGACTAAAATGATGGTGCCGTCGCTTGACTTATACGTCTCCGGCTTAGGCAAAGCTGTTTTTTTCTTGCCTTTTTTATCCCGCTGTCTCTTCTTTAAATAGCCTTCCTCTTGCAGTTCTTCTCTTATTTCTTCTAGATCATCCAAGTCGGCGGCATCGATTTGCTGCAGCAGCTGATCGAAATAGAGCAATTCTTTCTCCGTCTTCTCTATCTCCTGTTTTACGATCCGTTTCGAATTTTTAAGTTTTTGGTACGATTTAAAGAATTGCTGGGCATTTTCGCTCGGTGATTTTTGCGGATCCAGTTCGATTGTGACTTCATTCTGTTCCGGATCATAGTAATCTATTACCTTAACTTGTTTATCTCCGGGGGATACAAGGTGAAGGTGGGCAGTCAATAACTCGCCTAGCTTCTGGTAATGTTCCGCATCCTCCGCTTTTTTAAGCGTCTGTTGATGTTTTATTAATTTCTTCTCATTTTTTTTCCTTTCATTGGCAATAAAGCGATATAAATCTTTTGCCTGCTGCCTGATATAATCCCGGTCGGCCTTGTTGGCGTAAAACGTATCCAACATCTCATTGACACATGTAAATGTTTTTATGTTCCCGGTTATGAAAGTTAACGGAATTACGTGGAAATCCTCTTTGCCATTCTGGTAAATTGCTGGTACGTATTCGTTTCTGGCAATTTGCTGCTGGATTTCCGCAAATTTTTCCCCGTAAATGTCAGGAGAACCGAGTTTTGCCCGTTCCACGATTTCCTTTGCCAGGAAGGGCGAGAATCCCATCACTTGTTCGACGATTTGTAAATGGAGCTTGCCCCGATTAAAGTCAAGCCGGCGAATAAACTGCTCCTCATCGATATGCAAAGGATGGAGTTTGTTCTGGGATGGCGGCGAAATATACGGTTGTCCAGGCAAAATGGCCCGATGGCGGTTTTGGGCATAGGATATATGTTTGATGCTGTCGACAATCTGTTCCTTTTCCCGGTCGACTAAAATGATATTGCTATGTTTTCCCATCAGTTCGAAAATTAACAGCTTATCGCTAAGATCGCCAATTTCATTTCTCGTTTTCATTGTAAAGGTGACAATCCGCTCCATATCTTTCTGTTCAATATGTTCGAGGATTGCTCCCTGTAAATGTTTTCGTAACACCATGCAGAACATCGGAGGTTCCGCCGGATTTTGATAGGATTGTTCCGTCAGATGAAACCGGGCATAGCTCGGGTGTACCGACAGCAAGAGGGAGTGATTTTCTCCCTTGCTGCGGATTGTCAAAAGCAGATCGTAGTTTGTCGGCTGATAGATTTTTGTAATTTTCCCCGGCAAAAGTTTTTCCTGCAATTCATTCGTAACCGCTCTCGTTACAATTCCGTCAAATGGCATTGTTTGTCACCTCTTTGTGCCATTATAGCATTTTTATGGACAAGTATGCATAGGTATTACTAGAGCAATTATTACAGTATCGCGGAGGAATCGGGATGAAATGGTATCAGTTAGATGTTGAAAAAGTAGAACAAAAACTTCACGTATCCGCTGCCAAAGGCTTAACGGAAAAACAAGTGCAGGAACGACGAAAAAAATTCGGCTGGAATATTCTTGAAGCACAGAAACAGACGCCGAGATGGCTGATTTTCCTGAAACAGTTTCAAGACTTCATGGTGATTGTGCTGCTTGCAGCTACTCTAATTGCCGGACTGTTGGGGGAATATATTGATGCAATTGCTATTATGATTATCGTTTTCGTCAATGGGTTTATCGGATATTTTCAGGAGCAAAAAGCAGAAGAATCGTTGGAAAAGCTTAAAGAATTATCTGCCCCGCTGGCAACCGTTCTGAGGGACGGCAAGTGGGAAAAAATCTCATCCCGGGAGGTAGTTGTCGGGGATGTTATCCGGGTAAAGAGCGGCGACCGGGTACCGGCGGATATGCGGATTATCCAATCGAACAGTTTGGAGATGGAGGAGTCCGCCTTAACAGGGGAATCCCTTCCTGTAATGAAACAGACGAGAGCCATTACAAGGGACGGGGTTCAAGCCCAGGACCAGGTAAATATGGGTTTTATGGGGACGCTCGTTACACGGGGAACAGGAGTTGGCATCGCCGTTGGCACAGGGATGAATACGGTGATGGGTCAAATTGCTTCGTTAATGACGACGACGAAAAAAGTCACTACACCATTAGAGCGCAAGTTAGCTGAGTTAGGGAAAATATTAATTGTCGTTGCCGTCCTTTTAACCGCATTAGTCGTTGTTTTAGGAGTCATTCAAGGAAATCCGCTGTACGATATGTTTTTAGCAGGGGTTTCTTTGGCTGTTGCAGCCATCCCGGAAGGGCTTCCGGCAATTGTCACCGTAGCCCTTTCCCTCGGAGTGCAGCGGATGATTAAGAAAAAGGCGATTGTACGAAAATTGTCTGCCGTCGAGACGTTAGGGACTGCTTCCGTCATATGTTCCGACAAAACGGGGACGATGACAGAAAATCAAATGACGGTAAAGCAGCTGTATCTCAATGGTCAGCATTTATATGTAACAGGGGACGGCTATCAGATCCACGGGGACTTTTTTATTGACGGGAAAAAGACAGACCGCCGGTTTCCTAATTTAGAATCGATGCTGTTATACGGAATGTTGTGCAACAATGCCAGCTTGATGATCAAAAAAGGAAAATATGTTATTGACGGAGACCCGACCGACGGAGCAATATTAGTTGCTGCAAGGAAATTAGGATTAAAAGCAATTGACCGGGAGAAGTTCCGCATTGTTAAAGAATTGCCCTTTGATTCGGGACGGAAACGGATGAGTGTCGTCGTTGAAGATGAGAACAGAATGAGATTTGTCATTACGAAAGGAGCGCCTGATGTTTTAATCCCCCGGTGCAATTATTATGTCGACGCACACGGCAGAAAGGTGCTCCAGGATGGAAAGAAAAAAGAGCTGGAACAAGCGGTGCTATCGATGACGAAAAAGGCGCTCCGGACCATCGCCATTTGTATGCGGCCGTTGAAAAAGGACGAGCCTTTGGAGAATGCCTTTCTGGAAAAAGATTTAACCTTCATTGGCCTTTACGGCATGATTGATCCGCCCCGAAAAGAAGTCCGTGCAGCGATTGAAGAATGCCGGCGGGCCGGCATCAAAACGGTGATGATTACCGGAGATCATGTCCATACAGCAAGAGCCATCGCAAAACAGCTCCATTTGCTTCCGGAAGACGGCCTCGTATTGGAAGGGCATCAGCTCGACCGGATGACAAAGGATGAATTGGAAAAGTCAATTGACGATACATTTGTTTTTGCCCGGGTAACTCCCGAACATAAATTAAAAATTGTCCAAGCTTTTCAAAGCAAAGGACATATTGTGGCAATGACCGGGGATGGGGTAAACGATGCTCCGGCCATTAAAGCAAGTGATATTGGCATCGGAATGGGGATTAATGGAACGGACGTAACGAAGGAAGCATCTTCTTTAGTGCTGATGGATGATAATTTTGCCACAATTAAAGCCGCCATTCAAGAAGGCAGAAACATCTATGAAAATATAAGAAAATTTATCCGCTATATTTTAGCATCGAATGTCGGCGAAATTTTGGTCATGCTTTTTGCCATGATACTTGCCCTTCCTCTGCCGCTCGTACCTGTCCAAATATTATGGGTAAATCTCGTCACAGATGGCCTTCCAGCAATGGCCCTTGGTCTGGAAAAGCCGGAAGGGGATGTAATGAACCGGCCGCCGCGGGATCCGAAGGAAGGAGTATTTGCCCGGGGTCTCGGGAGCAAGATTATTTCCAGGGGTATTTTAATTGGGCTAGTCACCTTATGCGCCTTTCTTGCAGCATATCAGAATAATCCGGAAAATTTAGTGTATGCCCAAACGATGGCATTTTCTACCCTTGTCATGGCCCAGCTTATTCACGTTTTTGATTGCCGAAGTGAGAAGGGGATCTTTTCCCGGAATCCGTTTGAAAATATTTATTTAGTGATGGCAGTCATCATCTCAATTTTACTATTGCTCATCGTCATCTACTGGAAGCCGCTGCAGCCGATTTTCCATACGATAAGTTTGCCGATATGGGACTGGCTCTTTATTCTCGCCATTAGCGCCATTCCTTCCGTGTTGTTCGGCTTCAAAAAGTAACTTATCTGATGCTGGCCGTTTCCTCCAGGAAATGGCCAGCTCCTTTTTTTCGCCGCACTGACAGGATAATAAGGGAAATGTCTTTCATAACGATTACGATATGTTATGATGAAGAGTAGAGGGAAATAGTCTGGAAAACAGGTTTGAAAAAAGATAGTTGAATTATACACATTATTTTATTTATACTATAGTATAAACGATATCCAGATGTATGTTCCATAGGTCGATATACAGATAAAGAGGTTCCTGCATACATAGGAAGGAATTATTTAAGGGGGAAAAATTTTGGGTTTACGATTAATTAATATTGGATTTGGATATGTAGTTTCCGCAAACCGGATTATTTCCATTGTCTCCCCAGAATCGGCACCAATTAAGAGAATAATTACAGTGGCAAGGGAGAACAATAAACTGATTGACGCCACCTATGGCAGAAGAACGAGAGCAGTAATCATCACAGATAGTGACCATGTTGTTTTATCCGCTGTGCAGCCGGAAACAGTCGGTCAAAGGGTAATCAGCAACGACGAAATCACCGAAGAATAAACGTACATAATTAGGAGGAACTTACTTCATGAAGGAGAAGGGAATATTATTTATTCTTTCGGGACCATCCGGGGTAGGGAAAGGAACGGTACGGAAGAGGCTGTTTGAAACATCAACGAACTTGCAATATTCCATATCGGTAACAACCCGGGAAAAACGTCCTGGAGAAGTTGATGGGGTAGACTATTTTTATAAAACGAGGAATGAATTTGAAGAGCTTATTCGTAACGGCGAACTTTTAGAATACGCCGAATATGTCAATAATTACTATGGCACACCCCGCAAATATGTGGAAGAGACGTTAGAAAAAGGGTTAGATGTTTTTTTGGAAATCGAAGTGCAAGGTGCAATGCAAGTAAAGGAAAATTTTCCTGAAGGCGTGTTTATTTTCCTTTTCCCCCCAAGTTTGGAAGAATTGAAAAATCGAATTGTAAACAGGGGTACCGAATCGGAAGAACTCGTCATCAACCGGCTGAAGGAAGCTCGAAAAGAAATCGATATGATGGATGCATACGATTATGTTGTCGTCAATGACAGTGTAGATAAGGCGGTTGAGAAAATTAAGGCAATTATTCAGGCAGAACATTTAAAACGCGAGCGAATTGCCAAGCAATATAAGAGAATATTGGAGGATGAATGAGGCATGATGTTAGAACCATCAATAGATTTGCTGCAAGAAAAAGTGAAATCAAAATATTCGTTAGTCATTTTAGCTGCGAAGCGGGCAAGACAGCTAAGCGAGACGAAGGATTTGCAAGTGGAAAATCCGAAATCTCACAAGCTTGTTGGCATGGCTTTGGAAGAAATTGCCCAGGACAAGCTGTATATTGACGAGTAAATCTATCATTCTCTGACAAAACCAGGCAGGACAGCAGCTGCCTGGTTCTTTCATGTCGTCCGCCGTTCAGGAAAATATAGCAGGATTGTGATATAAATATACTTGAAGCTGAAGTCGGAACAAGAAAGGAAGAAACGGGATGCTACAGGAGAAAAATATTTTAGTAGGGGTTTCAGGAGGAATCGCTTCATATAAAGCATGTACGTTAACGAGCAAGCTCGTCCAAAAGGGTGCCAATGTCAAAGTGATGATGACGGAAAATGCGGCAAAATTCGTATCTCCACTGACGTTTCAGGCGTTATCCAGGAACACGGTATATATCGATACATTTGATGAATTTGATCCGAAGAAAATTGCCCATATTGATGCAGCCGACTGGGCAGATATTGTCGTCATCGCACCTGCCACTGCCAATATTATCGGAAAGCTGGCGAACGGAATTGCGGACGATATGCTTTCAACGACGCTATTGGCAACAGAAGCAGATGTGTACATTGCACCGGCAATGAATGTACATATGTATCAGCATCCGGCAGTTATACGCAATATGAAACAGCTGGAAGAGTGGGGCTACCATTTTATCGAACCCGGGTCCGGCTATCTTGCCTGCGGCTATGTCGGAAAAGGCCGTTTGGAAGAGCCGGAAACAATTATTCATGTTTTGGAAACCCATCAGAAAAGGAAGAAGCCGTCCCTGCTCTCCGGAAAAAAAGTGCTCGTATCAGCTGGACCAACCCAGGAAACGATTGATCCAGTCCGTTATTTTACGAATCGTTCTTCGGGAAAAATGGGATTTGCCTTGGCGGAAGCAGCGGCTGAATTCGGAGCGGAAGTGACCCTCGTTGCCGGTCCGACCAACGAAAAAATAAATAGCCCCCTTGTGAAAAGAGTCGACGTCACTTCGGCGGAGGATATGTATAAAGCGATGCACACCTATTTTGAAGAAAGTGATATTGTCATAAAAGCTGCGGCGGTAGCAGATTACCGTCCAAAAGTCGTATATGACCAAAAAGTGAAAAAGAAAGAAGGCAATTGGGTAATAGAAATGGAGAGGACAAAAGATATTTTACAGTCTTTAGGAGAAAAGAAAACCCGCCAATTTCTAGTCGGTTTTGCCGCGGAAACGGTGAACCCAATCGAATACGGAAAAGCAAAATTAAAGAAAAAAAATTTAGACGCCATTGTCGTAAACAACGTAGCGCAGGAAGGGGCAGGTTTCCAGTCGGATACGAATATCGTTACATACGTAAATGAAAAACGGGAAAAACAGCTCCCCCTTGCGCCAAAAAAGGAAATAGCTCAACAACTTTTTCGTCTGATCATTCAAGATATGAAGGATGAATCACTTTGAAAATAGCGAAAGTCATTGTGGACGTCCCTTCCAATTCGTTAAACAAAGCGTTTGATTATGTCATCCCAGGACGATTTAGCCGTATGGTTGAAAAAGGAATGCGGGTAGTTGTCCCCTTTGGCCCAAGGAAGATAATGGGTTTTGTCGTTGAGATAACCGATGAATCAGAAGCGGAAAACGTAAAGGAAATTATTGACGTATTGGATGTTGCACCGGTATTAACGGAAGAATTGCTGGAACTTGGCAATTGGCTTGCAGACCGAACTGTCAGCCTTACGGTAACTGCATTGCAAGCAATGCTCCCGCAAGTGCTGAAATCCAAATATAAAAAGGAAATTGTACGGCGGACAGAGGAAATGCTTCCGGAACCATGGGAATTTTTGTTTCAAGGACGAGACGTAATTCCTTTTGAGGAATTTGCCAATTCTCCCATTAGTTACCATCAATTGCAAAAGGCGGTTCATCAGGGCGAAGTGGAAATCAGCTACGTAGTTAAATCGAGAATTACGAAAAAGTTCGTTACGATGGTTAGACCAAAAAGAGATAGTATTTATTTGGAAGAAGCCTTGCTCGATTTGCCGAAAAATGCGAAAAAACAAAGAAAAATAATCGATTATTTTCTTGCTCATCCGAATCCGGTGGAACAGAACTTGCTATGCCGGAAGCTGGATACTACAGCGAGTACGATTAAAAACCTGGCAGAAAAGGGGCTTATCGAAACATTCCGAAAAGAGGTTTTTCGCAATCCTTTTCATGATGAGGATATTGAACGGACGAGCCCCCTCCCGTTAACCGACGAGCAAAAAAACGCCTTTGCTTCAATAACCGCAAGCATTGAAAACGGCAAACATGACGTATTTCTGCTCCACGGGGTAACAGGAAGCGGGAAAACCGAGGTATATTTGCAGGCAATTCAAAAGGTGATTGAGAAAGGAAAAGAAGCAATTGTTCTCGTTCCGGAAATTTCTTTAACTCCTCAAATGGTTCGGCGATTTAAAAGCAGGTTCGGGAAAAATGTTGCTGTCATGCATAGTGCTTTGTCTGCCGGCGAAAAATACGATGAGTGGCGGAAAATTCAGCAAAAAAAAGTTCAAGTAGTCGTCGGTGCCCGTTCGGCAATCTTTGCTCCCTTTGAAAATATCGGTATTATAATTATTGATGAAGAACATGAAACGAGCTACAAACAGGAAGACCAGCCGCGGTATCATGCAAGGGATGTGGCCATACGCCGCGGGAAATATCATCAATGTCCCGTCGTATTGGGGAGTGCCACTCCTTCGCTTGAGTCCTATGCAAGGGCAATAAAAGGGATATACCACTTATGTGAATTAACAAAACGAACGAATAATCAGCCAATGCCGCAAGTGGATATCGTCGACATGCGAAAAGAATTGCACGCCGGAAACCGGACGATGTTTTCCCGAAACTTAATGGAAAAATTGGAAGACCGCCTGCTGAAGGGCGAACAGAGCGTATTATTGCTCAATCGGCGGGGCTATTCAACCTTTGTCATGTGCCGAGAGTGCGGCCATGTGAATAAGTGCCCCCATTGTGACATCGCCCTGACGTATCATAAAAAAAGCGGCCGCCTTAAATGTCATTATTGTACATTTGAAGAGTTTGTTCCATCTGTTTGTCCGAGCTGCCAAAGCAGTCTGATTCGATTTTTCGGCACCGGAACGGAGCAGATAGAAGAAGCGTTAACAAAGCTTATTCCTGAAGCAAGGGTGTTGCGGATGGATGTAGACACGACGAGAAAGAAAGGCGCCCATGAAAAAATTTTAAAACAATTCGGCGAAGGAAAAGCGGATATTTTGCTCGGCACGCAAATGATTGCCAAAGGCTTAGACTTTGAAAATGTAACGCTCGTCGGGGTATTAACAGCTGATTCCATGCTCCATTTGCCAGATTTCCGTTCCAGCGAAAAAACGTTTCAATTATTGACCCAAGTAAGCGGAAGAGCCGGAAGACATGAACGGCCGGGAGAAGTAGTAGTGCAAACGTACACACCGGAACATTATGCAGTTCAGCTGGCAAGCGAATATGATTTTGCCGCCTTTTTCCAACAGGAAATGAAAATGCGAAAAAGCTTTCAATATCCGCCCTACGTTTATTTGGCACTTATAACGATTTCTTGTGAAAATAGGGCGATGGCCATCCAATCGGCACAAAGATTTGCCCAGCTTTTATTGAAAATGGTCAATGAAAAAACGTTAATCCTGGGGCCGACACCGTCGCCGATTCCGAAAATAAATGATAAGTACCGCTATCAATGTATTGTGAAATATAAATACGAACCGCAGCTTGCCCATTTTTTGCGAAAAGCGGCAAATCAGTTTGAAGAAATCCGCAGAAAATACGGACTGCAAATTATTATCGATATGGAGCCGTATCATTTAATGTAAACAAAGGAAACTAGATTAGAAGGAAGGTTCGCTTGATGAAAAAAATTGTCTTCATGGGAACGCCGGATTTTTCAGTTCCCATTTTACAATCTTTAGCAAATAATCCCGAATATGAAGTAGTACTGATCGTAACCCAGCCGGACCGGCCAAAGGGAAGAAAAAAAATACTCACGCCTCCGCCAGTGAAAACAGCAGGGGAAAAATTGGGAATTCCCGTATTTCAGCCGGAAAAACTGCGTGATGAATATAAAAAAGTTTTATCCTATCATCCGGATATCATCGTCACCGCCGCCTACGGCCAACTGCTGCCGAAAGCGCTGCTGGACGCTCCGCCTTTTGGCTGCATCAATGTTCACGCATCCTTGCTTCCCGAGTTTCGAGGCGGAGCACCGATTCACCACGCAATAATTGCCGGCAAAAAGGAAACAGGAATTACGATTATGTATATGGCGGAAAAACTCGATGCCGGCGATATTATCAGTCAAGTCAAAGTCCCAATTGATGAAAAGGATCATGTCGGCTCGATGCATGACAAACTTTCTGAAGCAGGTGCTCAATTATTAATGGAAACATTGCCAAAAATATTTGCCAGGGAAATCGAGCCGGTGCCGCAGGATGAAGCGAAGGCGACTTTTGCTGCAAACATTAGGCGGGAAGAAGAGAAAATAGACTGGACAAAGACTGCCCAGGAAATCTTTAACCACATTCGCGGCCTGCATCCATGGCCTGTTGCCTATACAACGTATGAAGGCAAAATCATGAAAATTTGGTGGGGAGAGACGGATCATACACAATATAGCGGAAAACCAGGAGAAATTATCCGGGTAGAAAGAGATGCTTTTACCGTAATCTGCGGCGACGGAAAGGGTCTATCTGTTACGGAAATCCAGCCGGCAGGAAAGAAAAGAAT
>Ga0079224_100001613_pt1 | contig 26300 bp, 21 predicted proteins | sample Stecom2015_FD_80414 | JGI IMG/M metagenome (GOLD analysis project Ga0079224, IMG submission 80414) | Agricultural soil microbial communities from Utah to study Nitrogen management - Steer compost 2015 | ecosystem: Environmental > Terrestrial > Soil > Agricultural land | place: USA: Utah... | reverse complement strand
TGATTTCCCTATATACCAGCAGCTTACTTAAAGAAAAACCTGTTCGCCTTATCTCTTTTGTGGAGAGATTGAGGTTTTTAAGTTTCTCCCAATAAGTGATTTGATGGGCCAACGTAATATAATGTTCGTCTACCTCATGAGGCCTAAAAAAAGCGTTTGGAAGTACGGTCCCCTCATATACAAGCTGTTCAGGTATTAATTCATATTTCAACATCGGAAAACGATGTCCGACAGGCACAGGATGAACATACAGTGGATCAAATGCAATCTTCAGCACTTTAATTTAATTGACAAACTTAAAAAGCACTAAAATAGTAAAATCGGTGAACTATAAAATAATTGGATCAGAATCTTACTTTCTGCTTAAAAAAGTACGCTTCTGTGTGTTGGAATAATTTAGAATGCTTCGTATAATAGCCAATAGTATAAGAATAATCCCGAACGCGCCTACATAAATTAACGAATGAAAATAAGGATCTGCCTCTTCAAATCGTTTCATTAAAATCCCATATATGCCCCATATAATAATCAGCCCGTAAAATATGTTGTGCTTAAAATAGACAGTAACCGTTCCTAATACAGCTGCTGTCAGCAATAGAGCATAACTTACGTAAAGATCTACTGCCGGATTTGCTAGCCATCCTAAAGAAACCAACCATGCCGCAAAATTGGCTAAACAAGCAATCGTTATCCAGCCAAAATAGATACTCAAGGGTAATTGGGTAATAAAAAGTGAAAGTTTTCCCTTTTGGGGAATCAGCAATTGAAGGTGTTTGGCCATATAGTATAAAGTAAAAAGCTGAACCAGTAATAATACAAGTGATAACCCTGGCATATCGTTTAACCAAGTATATACCCAGGTTGCAATAGCCAGTTGATTGATGCTAAAAGAAAAGCCAATTTGGAAAACCTCTTGATTCGTTACAAATTGTTGCTGTTCCGAAAAAGCTTTTATCAAATGAACGATCAACATGAGGAACAGAGCGGTATAAATGACAGACCAAATAGAGAAAGTGAACGCGGCCGGTGTTATTCCGGATTCATATTTAGCAGACATTTCGCCCATCGTGTATCCACCGATGTCTCGTGTTTGGCCTAACATGGATATTAGAAATGCGAAGCAATAACTAATGAAATTAATAATCGCCAACTGCCTAATGTAACGCATAACAAAGAGTCTTTTATACGCTAACAAACAGACCCGTAGAAAGTTCAAATGGCTTACGGTAAAAGGGCAAGTAATTGTATCAGGTATCTCTCGTCTATTTCATCAAAATCAGCCAATCGTTCACTATCAATATCAAGCACACCGATAACATCCCCATCCTGTCGCCTTACAGGCAATACAATTTCTGATTTTGAATAGGAACTACAGGCGATATGGCCGGGAAACTGATCTACGTCAGGTACAATCAATACACGGTTCTCTTTCCAAGCTGTGCCGCAAACACCCTTACCCATTTGTATACGTGTGCACGCTACCGGCCCTTGAAATGGTCCCAACACTAATTCATTATTTTTAATTAGGTAAAAGCCGACCCAAAAAAAATTGAATTGTGCTTTAAGTGCCGCGGCCATATTTGCCAAATTGGCTATTAAATCTTGTTCGCCTTCTAGCAAGGCCTCTACCTGTGGTAACAAAGATTGATATTGACTTTCTTTTGTGCCTTTCGCTATAATTAAATCTTCTGCCATGTTTGTTTTTGCTTTCTTTTCGGCACGAAATTATTTATTTTATGCTGCTTTCCCTAGAGAGGACTGCTATCTAAAAGCAATATTTATCTTAGCCCCCGTTATATTCTCAATCATTGGTTTAAAAATAATAGAAGCATTTTCTTTCGTCTTACCTAAAACATTCATCTCCTGCGCATTTTTCAGCAAGCGCTGCTCCGCCAATTGATAAATACCTTCAACTAGATTCTGCGTATCACCCGGTAACCACGCTCCCGAGATATCATAAACTTTGGATCGCTTATGATCCAAACGCACATAACAGATCTCGGGTTCAGGCAAATAGATAGTTACCGAATCCGAGCCATTTCTAATAATATCTTCTTTCTTTACTTTTCTCAAGTCTATACAACCGGCCACCTCTCCTACCGCTATGAAAAGCACGCGCTGATCGGGAAAAAAATAACGTAATTCTTTTCGTTCAAGGACATCCTTCATTGAATATTTAACCAGCTCTAATTTGCCAATATCGGTAATGCGCTCAACCATTACATCGTCCGCCACCTGTATTTTTGAAGGTCCCAGATCAAATTTGTAATAGATAAACCACCCCGATACTAGAAGTACGGCAATTAGCAACAAAATAACGATAGTAGAAATTGTTTTCCTCAACATACTTTTTAATGCTTGAACAATTGTTAACCTAAAAGGTTTAATAACGCATTAGCAATCATATCTCTTGTGACTAACTATAGGATTGCATTATCCCGCCGCCATACGGTTTATAACTTATCCAGCTCTGTAAAACCGTTTTAGTAAAAAAGAAAAATGAATAAATCTACAAGCGCAATTTCTTTCTTAGCATATTTATCACTAATATTGAATTCAATATAACTTCAGAAAGCTAAACTAGACTACTATAAATCGGATGAAAAGAAGAGCAGCAATCAAAAGCCTTTTTATCATAGCAGGAGGTATTGCTATTTTACCGTCCTGTTCGGGAGAGGCTGGAAAAGCATCCATTCAGTTGAACAACTTGGATATCAATGCTAAGCAAGAGGATCTGTTAGCTGAGATTACAGAAACAATACTTCCTAAAACAGAAACCTTCGGATCCAAAGAGCTGAATTTACATCTCTTTGTGTTAAAGATGGTGGATGATTGCCACAATAAAGTGGATCGAGATAGCTTTGTCAAAGGACTTGATCGCATAGATATCCTGGCAAAAGAAAAATTTTCAAAAGAATTTACAGTATTATCAGCTCAACAACGCACACAGTTATTACAATACATAGCAAGTAGTGAAAAGGAAACCGATGAACAACGTTTTTACGATATTACAAAAAAACGAACAATTCAGGGTTTCTTAAACTCTCAATATGTAATGAAAGATCTGAAGCAATATGAACTGATTCCCGGGAGATATAATGGGTATGCCAAAGTTGAAGAATCAACTGATAAATTAAGCTAAAGGAAGTACAAATGTCAAACATAAATATTGATAGCATAAAGGAACGTACATTTGATGCTATTGTTATCGGCTCCGGAATCAGCGGGGGCTGGTCAGCCAAAGAATTAACGGAAAAAGGGTTAAAAACGCTGGTGTTAGAACGTGGAAAAGATGTCAAACATGTGGTAGATTACCCCACCACCAACATGTATCCTTATGAATTTGAACACCGGGGCGAGGTTCCTTTAGCAATCCAAGATGCGGCACCTATCGTAAATAGATGTTATGCTTTTCGGGAGGATGCTATGCATTTTTTCGTAAAAGATAACGAGCATCCATATGTACAGGAAAAACCTTTTGATTGGATCCGAGGCTATCAGGTGGGCGGAAAGTCTCTTTTGTGGGCACGACAAACGCAACGGTGGTCCGACTATGATTTTGAAGGCCCTGCTAGAGACGGTTTCGCAGTAGACTGGCCAATCCGATACAAAGATCTAGCGCCATGGTATAGCTATGTCGAAAAATTTGCCGGCATTTCCGGAAATCGAGATGGTCTAAAAGAGCTACCGGATGGTGAATTTCTTCCTGCCTATCCACTAAATGCTGTTGAGGATTATTTTAAGGGTGTCTTACAAAAGAAATATCGCGGCCGACATGTTATCAGTGCACGTTGTGCGCACTTGTCTAAACCCAACCCCATCCATATAGAACAAGGTCGGGTACAATGCCAAAACCGGGTTCTTTGCCAACGTGGATGTCCGTTCGGCGGTTATTTTAGCAGTAATGCTTCCACGCTTCCATGGGCACAAAAAACCGGGAACCTAACATTACGGCCATTCTCAGTCGCCCAATCCATCATTTATGATGAAGAGAAAGGTAAAGCAATAGGAGTCAAAGTTATCGATGCGAACACAAAAGAGGAGATAGATTATTTTGCAAAGATCATTTTTGTGAATGCAGCCGCTCTAAATACAAACCTTATTCTCTTAAATTCGACGTCAAACCGCTTTCCAAATGGTTTAGGTGATGACAATGGCCTATTGGGTAAATATGTAGCCTTTCATAACTACAGCGCAAGGATCAGTGCCGAATACGATGGAATGAAAGAATATAAAACAGATGGGAGAAATCCAGCCGGTGGTGGCTATATTCCGAGATTTAGGAATGTTCATAAGCAGGAAACGGATTTTATTAGAGGATATGCAGCAGGATTTTCCGCTTACCGGTCACCTAATCGCGATATGTCGGGTTTAGGAGTAGATCTCAAGGAACAACTATTAAACGCTAAACCGGGCCCTTGGCGTGTTGGGTCTCATATGATGGCTGAAACCATTCCGAAAGAATCAAATTATGTAGCTTTAGACAGTGATAAAAAGGACGCTTGGGGCATTCCGCTGCTTAAAATAGCTGTTGATTATGATGAAAATGATGCAAAAATGAAAGCGGATTACATTGAGCAAATGACCGAAATGTTTACTACCGCCGGTTTCACCAATATACAAGCAAATACAGCCGGACAAGCGCCTGGCTTAGATATCCATGAAATGGGTGGAGTACGGATGGGAAGAGACCCCAAGACTTCTTTGCTCAATAAATGGAATCAGCTTCACCATTGCAAAAATGTTTTTGTTACAGATGGAGCGTGCATGACTTCCACATCTACTCAGAACCCATCGCTTACCTACATGGCTTTCTCAGCTAGAGCGGTTGATTTTGCTGTTAATGAAATGAAAAAAAATAACCTGTAAAAAAATTTGTTGGGGCACGTCGCCTTATATTGCAGCGCTTCTGCCCTAACAGATCATCTCTCCTCCATTGGCTACTTTTAAACCTTCCTGAAAACTTTCTGTCATAGTACTAAAGAAAATAATTTCGTAAGGTTAAAAAAGCAGACGATGAAAACACTGAATAATATACGCATATTACTTTTTTCCCTTAGCTTTATATTTATTGTTGGCTTTGGTAAAAAAGTAAATGCACAACCTGGAATAACTGTGTCATTCCAGCAGTTTTACGACGAACTTTCGCCCTATGGAGAATGGATCGATGATCCTGACTACGGATATATATGGGTACCGAATGTCGATCCCGATTTCCAACCTTATGCTACCAACGGCAGATGGGTAATGACGGATTATGGTAATACCTGGGTATCTAATTATGATTGGGGCTGGGCACCATTTCACTATGGAAGATGGAACTATAATAGACGATTTGGATGGTGCTGGGTACCTGGTTATGAATGGGGGCCCGCATGGGTAAGTTGGCGATCAGGAGGTGGTTACTATGGCTGGGCTCCCTTAGGCCCCGGTGTAAGCATCGGTATAAACATTAACATTCCCTCTTCATACTGGATTTTTGTTCCGCAACGCTATATCTTAAGTACTTCCATACACCGCTATTACGCCCCGAGAAGAACCGTTGTAAACGTTTATAACAGAACAACGATCATTAACAATACCTATGTATATAATAATCACCGATATTATTCCGGTCCAAGAAGAAGTGATATTCAACGCATCACGCGATCTTCTGTACCGGTACATCGTATAAGTAACGCAAGCAGACCAGGGTCAGGAAGAATAACAGGTCGGTCGCTGGAAATCTATCGACCAAATGTAAGTAGAAGCAATCAGGCAAGACCAGCTAGGATAACTTCCGCTGACAACATTCGGTCGAGTGCAAATAGATCGAATGATAGAAAGACCGATAACTTTAGGGGAGGATCAACGACTAGACCATCTAGTCGAAACGGAAATATAGCGAATCGGGCATCGGGTCGTATAGAGAGAAGTCCATATATTAACGGAAATGAGAAGACCGAAAGACCAAATCGTTCGAGCGTTGGGCCGTCAAGAAATCCTAGTAGCGAAACTCGAATAAGGGAAAATCGCTCGCGCATACAAGAGGCGCCAAATAACATAGAACGACCTGGAAGAGTGAGAAGCAGTGCCGGCAGTGCCCGATCTAACGGAGACAATGCACCAGGCGTAAGGCGTTCTGAAAGACAACAGCACACACGACCAAGTGGTCCTTCCAGAATGCCAAGAAATGAGCAACCACGGATCCAGAGGAGTGAACAACCGCGATCGAACGCTCCCTCAAGGAGTGAAAGGCCCTCTAGAGGCCAAGATCGCCCGGAAAGAATTTCAAGAAATATCAGAGGATAAAAAACAGAAGGCCCGAATATCGGGCCTTCCTATTTAGGGTTTAAATCGTTCAAGTATACGTTTGCCGGTTTTAACCTCAATACCTTTTAGCTCAATATATTTAACGTCAGGCTTCCAAAAAGTTCCGCCATCACCGATTCGGATAAATATTCTCTCAAGTACGGATTCCTTACCATCAATATTTGCGTAGACACGATAGCTTCCTTTTGCGTCCTTCTTTAATTTCAGTGGTAACTTGCTATATGCCACGGAACGAACGTCATAGCTACCATCGTTCAATTTTTTCGTATTAATACCGTAAGCAAATTTTCGCTGAATAAAATTTAATTCCTTTCGTATGCCCCCCTCCGGATAACGGATCCAAAAAGCATGAATCGGGCTGCCTAAATCGAGTCGACCACCTTTATCCACATTTAACGCATAACAAATGGTATTTGTGTTGGGGTCCCGCTGTATATAAAACAGCAAATGTTCCACATCCTTAGGTATAGGAAATGAATCGACATAAGCATGCGTATCTTCATATGCTGCCGTAGAAGCATAAGTATTGGGCGAGTATGTTGCCAGCCCAACACCCAAAAGAAGTGCATAAAACAATGATTTAACTATATTTATTTTCATAAAGATATTTATCTGATCTGGTTATTAGGAGGCATTTTTTTAAAAATCCAATAACGCTGCAATGTGTAGTTAAAGCCAATCGACACTAAGATATCTACTAACACCCGGCTCATCTTATAATCAATTTGCCCAATCTCGGTAACCAAAAAGGTGCCGGATGATTTCAAAAGAATACTTCCACCTACCATCGAAGCAAACTTTAACAGTTGGATAAGTATTCCCTCATTTCTTGCCCTTGTTTCTTTTCCACTAAATGTCCAGTTTCGGTTGACTGTAAAATTAACAAGAGCGCCTATTATTCCACCAATAACAATTGAAATAGTATAATGTATGTACAATAATTCCGTACATAAAATCATCGCTCCATAATCGACCAAACCACCTAAAAAAGCCGAAAACTGAGCCTTGGCAAACACATAGAGACTACTTTTCCTTAACATTAGGGGAAGTGCTTTTTACCGCCCGTTCCGCTATATCACGGGTATCACCCAAACGCAGTAATTTTCTGGTGTCAACGAGGTTAACAATAAATAAAATGACAACTACTAGAGCCGAAAACACGTTAACAGCTCCTGCATACAACACTTCCAAAATAAAGATTAGGCTAATAATTCCTCTAATTTCGGTGGGCCCAACGGTACCTGCATCAATGGTATATTTATCCGTAATCTTATAGCGCAGTTGTGTTATAATCATCGCCCACCCATATAAGGCTACGAAAAAATAGGATAAAAGCTCATAGCCTTCTCCTAAATAAATAATAAAACCAAGCCCCATAATAACGGTATTGATCCAGTCCATTATAATATCCAACGAGAATCCATACCATTTTCTCGGAATGTTACGATAATAAGCAATTCGGCCATCGAGTGAATCTCCAAACCAGTTGACGAACAAACCGAGAACTCCTAATAAAAGATAAGAACGATCGAGGTAACTTGCAAGTACAAAACCTCCCAAAACCATTACCCCTCCAAGGAACCCAATACCAGTCAGTATATTAGGTGTTATAAAATTCGGGATCTTCGTAACTAAATAAGAGATCGCACGTTGCTCAACACTTCTTAGAAGGTTAGTACGCTTTCTATCTTTAAAAAGACTCGCTTTTTTTCGATTTTCTTCTTGCACCTGATCATGCTTTTTTTCAAGCATGTCATCAGTCGTTTTATTTCCTTTCATAAGTTCATATCAATCACACAATGCTCAAAAGCATTCATGAACGGCTGTTTTTAACAGTTGCAGGAAGTCGCTTAGCTATTTCGCCTTTTTTCTTTTTTCAAAATTAGAACCGAAAATGAAATCCCATAACGGAGAACTTACGCCATATCCTTTGTCGGCATCCTGGTAATGGTGCAGCATGTGGTGCTGTTTTATTCGTTTCATAATGCCGCTTTTGAAATTATAATGATGCATGGCATAGTGACCAATATCATAAAAAAGATATCCGACAATGAACCCGGGAAAAAACGCAGCCATCTGAATATTACTAAAGAACAACGTAAACAAGTAATATAGGGCTAAAGCAAGCGGAATACTAACGGATGGTGGCATTACCAATCTTAATTTATCCATCGGATAGTCATGATGCACACCATGAAAGATGAAATGCAACCGTTCCATGATTTTTCCCTTAGGGGGCAAATGAAAAACGAAGCGGTGCATTACATACTCTGTAAATGTCCAAACAAATAGGCCGATAGCAAAATATCCTAAGTAAAATCCAATAGATACATTATAAGTCGCAAATGCTCTCCAAGAGAAATAAACAATAACCGGCACAAATAATATCAAAGGCACCGTAAAATGCACCTTTGTTAGCGGTTCAAGCAAGTTGCTCTTAAACATCCTTACTGATTCCTGCGAGTTAGAAACATAATTCTTTGCCATGATAATTCGCTTGATAATATAACTTATCGGTTCGTGTAAGAGCCGACAAGAATAGACAAAAATAAACAAAAAAGCGTCGTAAAACGATTAAAAATCAAATTTAACCCGCGCTCGTATACCCCATTCGGAAACATTTGGGTTTTCCAAATATGTAAATCTTCTAATTAAATCGACTCGAACCAATTTAAAGATATTAGCGATGCCGACACTTCCTTCAATATAAGGTTTACTTCCTAAGGTATACGTAATAGGTAAGCCGTTTTCATCCATTGAAAATTTATACACTGAATTGTTATAGTTCGGATTGTTTTCATTTCTTAAACCGCCCCACAACCCTTTAAAGCTGACTACCTCGCGCCACTTCAAGCGCTTAAGTAACGGAATCTTATTGAAAATAAAACCATTAAGATAATACTGTACATTAACAGCCGCATAATGATCACTCACAAACTCAAGGAAATTCATTAAGTTATAAGAATTCAATTGGTACGCATATGTCTGATTCGCCCGATGAATAGCTAAGAGCGGAAAAGGAATGTTCTCACCAAAAATATATCCACCTTCCAATGTGATATCAGAATAACCAAATTGCGATAAATAAACTCGTTTAAAGATATTGGCACTAAAGTTATGATAGTCATTAGTACTATTGAAAACGTTCTTTAAGCCCATATTATATCGCAGTGTGAATATTGGATATTTATTGAATATAGGGATACGATAAACCTTACCTTGATAGAATTGTTCGTTTGGAGCATAACGAAGCTCGACATTTACTTCCGATGATGTCAGTTCATTCACATTAACTAGATTGCCATTAGCATCTTCGTGCTGATAAATCAACACTCCTGCGGGGCGTTGACGCCAATGTGTGAAGCCGACTTTATAGGAAAATCTGCTTGGCAGCTCATGTACATATTCGAACTTTGCAATATCATTATAAAGCCATCTATTGTTATCACCCCGTTTGAATGAGAGTAAGAAATTGTCTTCCTGGACAAATTGCAACTCCTGTCCCGGGATTTTCGTATCGTGTTGATAACTCGCTTTGAAATAATGTAATGGAAAGGAATATACCGACTTGTTATTAAGTGAGTAAGTGGCACTCAAAAAATATTTCCATTTTTTATCCCGGAAACCGTAAGCGCCGTAAGTTTCAAAGAACATCCTTTTACTGAGATCCGTGGTAGTCCGACCGCCCAAGCGTAAACGGAACCCTTCCACCGGATTAAAGCTATAAAAGGTGCTTGCCGGTCCCATTTCAAACTTACCAAATGACTTATACCCTGCTAATAACACGGTTCCCCAATCCATAATACGCCGAAACGACTTAATCGTTTGAAGGGTATCCACATTCTTGTATATACCGACTTCACGTAATTCAAGAGGCATATGGCGTACGCCTTTCCAATATTCTTCTGTAGTTTTCACCTCCGGATTATAGGCAATTTCTTCATCCGGACCTTTATAAATACTATCCGGTTGTGACTGCCCGATTAAATATTTTTGAAAAGATACAGTTCGCTCCCCTAATATACCACCTCCTTTATCTCCCAAAGCGAATTCCATTGTAAGTGTGCTTTTACTTAAATGATACCGACCGTCAGGATTTTTGCTATATTCAAGTTTTGCCTGTAAATCCCGCATAAAGTTTAGATTGATATCTTTATTTACCGTCAGGTAGGCATTCTGTACGGCATAATTACCATCTAACGTGATAAATAATTTCCCTTCAAACAACATATCTGCTTTATTGCGGGGCACGAAACTCAACTCGACTAACCACGGCTTTTCCGTTTTTACAGTATCGCTGATAAAGAACTTATAAAAAGTAGGAGAATTATTTGCAATAGGACTCAAAAACAAATTGGTTGTGATAGAAATATCGTTATCGTAAATATTGATATCCTCGTACAATCGATGCAGATAATTACTTACCCCATCATTATCAATAAAATGTGGGTCGAACTCTGCTTTCTTATCGGCTAGAATATACCGCTTTTTCTTATAAGGATTTTTACGGAAATAAATGTTTGACAATTTCTCTTCCATATAAGCAGGAAGCACGTTTTTCCCCCCAATGGCGTTAGAATCTTGCTCTGCGAATAAAAATTGATAATTTCTAAATATACGTTTTTCCTTAAATTTATCAGACAGATTACTTAATGCCATTGATAGTTTGCTGTATTCCTCAAATTGAACGAAATCATAATTTTCCATTTGATTCTCCTTCTTATGAGCGATTACCTGTCTTATCAGTTCAACTGCCGGATTATTTTTATTTCTATACCTACCTTTCTTGCCGGTAACAACCACTTCATTTAGCATTCTGGCATCCACTTTCATCTGGACATTTACGACTTGGTCCTCTCCTGGTTTAATATCTTTCTCTACCGTAACGTATCCTATATACGCAAACCTAAGTTTCGAATAATTACCGTCTATCTTGATACTAAAATGGCCTTCATCGTCAGCTGAAGTTCCAATCGTGGTTCCAGGTATTAAAATACTTACATAAGGAAGTGTTTCTTTTGTTGCAGCATCAGTTATCACACCGCGTACGATAGTCGTTTGCGCATGAACCTGCCAGCCAAGTAACACGAAAAAAAACAATAAACAAAAACGGGTATATTTTTTGTGGATCTTTGCGATATTTACTTTCACTTCTTAATTCAATTAGTTTAGATGTGTAACACCTAATTTACACTGCAAAATAAAGGATTTCATTTAAGACTATTGTGGTCAAAAAGTCAAAAATTGGAGCCTTCACAACAGAGATTCACTTATTTAATAAGAAAATAAAATACTATTTCTACATCTCTGTAAATCAGAACAAGCTTATGCAGAAAGATAAATTACCATCAAAGATGATAAAAGAATCAACGCTAAATTGCTTTTTCAAATAAGCGATATCGCTTGTATTGTTGACCGTTTATTTGCTCAATAGCATGATTCATTAGGTAATTGTCTTCCAACATCCAGGAACATTCGGCGTACTCAACTTTCGTACCTTCGGCGTTCTTGATTAATGTTCCGTATAGGCAAGCTTCAATACCCATTTTGCGATAGCCGTCGATAACACCCAGTAATAATACACGTACACCTGTTACCTTTTTCAGCCCAAATAATAATTTAAAAATTCCTGTGGGAAAAAGCCGGCCACGTTTTATCTTAATCATTATTTGGTTGATATCCGGAATGCCTAGCGCAAATCCAACCATTTTATCGCCCTGCTCCGCAATAATGCAATATTTGGGATCTAGAATGAGTGATAAATCTTTTGCTAAAAAGTTGAACTCTTCATCAGTCATAGGCACAAAGCCGAGGTTCTTATCCCAAGCACTATTATAAAGCGCTTTAATCTTAGGAATTTCTCGCTTCAGATTTTTCTTGTCAATCTGTCTGATCTTTATATCGCTTCTTTTCAATCGGTTTTCCAACGCGCCCAGTAATCGCACGGATCGGTCGTTCAAATTATTCCGAACAACAAGATAAGCTAATAAGTCCGTAAACTTTTTCAAGCCGGATGTCAGTAATAACTTTTCGTAATATGGCTTATTATAAGGCATCATAGCCACCGGTGGTCGATCAAACCCTTGCACTAGAAGTCCACAAGAGTCGTTGGTTGATAAATTTATCGGCCCAATTAACCGGTTAGCTCCCTTTTCTTTCAGCCAAGCGATACTGTGTGATAACAGGGCGTCTACAACACCCTGATCATCTATGGCATCAAAAAAACCAAAGAAGCCATCATTCGCTTGTGTAAAGGCGTTATGATTTGTATTATAAATGGCAGCAATCCGCCCTACAATTCGCTCTCCTTCGTAAGCCAAGAACAATTGGATAAATGAATGATCATGAAATGGGTGTTTCCCAGGCGTGAGCATGTCACGCTGGGCGATAAACAGTTCCGGCACATAGTTCTTGTCATTCTTGTATAAATCGTGAGGAAAATCTATAAAGGATTTTAATTGACTCTTGGACGAAACGTTAACTACCTTCATGTAAAATAAATGCTATACCTATCTTTTTGGTTTTATGCTATTTTAACGAACTCGCTGGTTAAAGTCTCACGATATGCCTTTGTTAACTTGCTAACTGCCTCATCGATTTGGTTGAAGGTATGTGAAGCCATCAAGGAAAATCGAATCAAAGAGTCTTGCGAAGCCACGGCAGGAGATACTACAGGATTAACAAAAACACCTGCTTCCTGCAATTTTTTCGTTATTAAGAATGTAGCATCATTGTCACGAATGTAAACCGGTAGAATGGGACTTTCTGTTTTCCCCAAGTCAAACCCGTTTTCCAACAATTGTCTTTTGGCATATTCGGTATTTTTCCAAAGGTTCTCAATATGTTCGGGTTCGGATTGAATGATTTCAAGAGCTGCTAAAACACTGGCTGCTGACGCTGGTGTCATACTAGCACTAAACATTAAGGACCGTGCTCGATGCTTCAAATACTCTATCGTGTTCGCATCACTTGCTAAAAAACCACCTAATGACGCTAGCGACTTACTGAAAGTTCCCATAATGACATCGACATCATCTGTCAGGCCAAAATGCGAAGCCGTTCCTGCGCCCGCTTCACCGATTACGCCTAAACCATGTGCATCATCAACCATTACTGCAGCATCGAATTCTTTTGCAATGGAAATCAATTCGGGAAGCTTGACGAAGTCGCCCTCCATACTAAACACGCCGTCGACAGCAATTAATTTAACAGCCTCTTCAGGTAATTGGCTTAATTTATTGCGTAAATCGGACATGTTATTATGTTTATACTTAATAACTTTAGAGAATGATAAACGGCTTCCATCTATAATAGAGGCATGATTACAATCATCTAAAATCAAATAATCGTTTCTTCCGGTTAAACACGAAAGAGCGCCAAGATTAGCCTGAAATCCAGTACTAAATAAAACAGCCCCTTCTTTACCTACGTAAGCAGCAAGTTTCGCTTCTAATTCCTCATGAATATCAAGCGTTCCGTTCAAAAAACGTGAGCCGGCACAGCCCGTGCCATATTTTGCGGTAGCCTTTTGAGCAGCTTCAATAATTTTTGGGTGGTTGGTTAATCCCAAATAAGAATTTGAGCCAAACATAAGTACTTTCTTCCCGTTGATGACGACTTCCGTGTCCTGCCCAGACTCGATCGGTCTGAAATAAGGATAGAGGCCTTTCTCTTTTATCACCGCCGCATCTTTAAAATCTGCTATACGCTTGTCAAAATTTCTGCTCATTTAATTGAAAATTTAAAACCCGAGGGTTCATCTACTTTTTAACACAGTTATATTATATGTATATTTTGCAGGTTATTCCCAATCGATTTAATTACCTGCATAAATCGATCATGCTCCGGGCTCTTCAAGCTATTGAACAAAACTTTTTCAAGATTCACTATTTTGTCTTTGATAAGTCTTGCCAAAGCACGCCCCTTGGGTGTAAGCATGACGCAATTTTTTCTTTTATCAGCTACATCTGTAGTTACTCGGACCAAATCTTCCTTTTCTAAATTGGAAATAGTCCGAAGTACCGACGATTTATCTCTCCCGATCTCATCTGCAATTTGCTGCTGCGGAAGCCCCTCCTCCGGTATACTAAACAAAACAGGCAGCTGTTCTATCCTCACTTCGATTCCTTGAGCTGACAAATATTGATTGGCTTTGTTTCGCAACAACTTACTCAGGTTATCGAGGTGGAATATGGCTAAATCATCATTATTTTTCACCTGATTCATCTATTATAAAAATCGTTTGTATGTCAACTAATAACGCCACAAATATCAACTCAATATTAAATTTAAAAAAGGTACATATGTCGCCAAAATTGGTCATTTTTTCTGTATAAAATCTGCTCTCATCTCAATCTTAAAGATGAAATTTATTTAAAAATCCTGCCTATTTTTAGGTTAAACCAACATTTTACAGCTATTCTTCATACAGCAACACGTCTAAAATTCTGTATTTTATTTCGCTGTAAGATTAGGTTATGTACATTGTTTTGTTAATATAAAATTAACAAAATCTTCGAAACTGCATAAAAATTTATTTTATATCAACGAAATATTCCTTAAACGTTAATATAATACACACTATTATTCGCTTATTTTCAACCAATTACAGACCACAACAATATAAGAGGCTAAGATAAAGAGTATAGGGATAGGAAAAAGTTATCAACAAAAATAATCGTTGCGTTACCAACAAATTTGACATTAACATGAGTATTCTACATTAAGCGATCGTCTTCCTGTAGCTTGTTGGATTGACACCAGTGTACCTTTTAAAATATTTTCCGAAAAAAGACATATCACTGAAATTCAGAAAATCAGCTACTTCTATGACAGTTAGCGAGGGTATGCTCAATAAGCTCTTCGCTTCCATGATTACCATTTCTGCGATAATAGCGCTGGCAGTTTTGCCCGAAACATCTTTAGTAACTTCCGATAGGTACTTGGGTGTTATAAAAAGCTTTTTTGCATAAAAATCAACACTTCGTTCTTCCTTAAAGTTATCGGCTACCAACTTGGTAAAGCGAAGCATAATGTCTTCCTTTCGTGACACCTTTCGGTTCTTCTCTCTTATGTATTTCCTGTACAAAAAAGCATACTCATACATAAAGGTTAAAAAACTGTGCTTCACGACGGCATCGTTCATATTCGCATCTTCCGCATGATTGCGCAATAACATAACTTCAATTAAGTTATTTAGGATTTTGATCTCATGTAATGCCAGGTTATATAAGGGCATACCTGAAACGGATAGGTCGTATACATCCTGATGGAACTCTCTAATATTTGCATTAACCAAAAAAGACGATTTATACAGAATAGCATAAAATTTGCAGTCATCACTAATAGAAATCAACCGTTTGATCATATTGGGAGCAAATGCCAACAGATTGTTTTTTTCCAATCGAAAGTGCTGCAAGTTCAAATTAATATCTATAGATCCTTCATGGACCATTAATACAGCAAAGAAATCAGACTTAAAAGGATTAAAAATATCATAAGGCTTAAACTCCTTTGAACTTAACAGGCGTTTATTGATATGAAAAACAATAAATTCTCTAGAATCATCTTCAGAAAGATGGTGCGAAGTGATCTGAGGCGATTTCTTTTTCATATATACAGCGTAAGTTAGGCATCTCGCCTTTTCCGAAAAAAACTACAACAACAAGCTGCGGGTAACTTTCCTATCGAAGGTTATCCAACCGGGATAATTTATTGTCTTATTCCCAATAGCAATAGTTGGTTTTAATTTTATGGTTAACACGCTTTCTTGCTTGGCATTTTTCCCTGAAATGAAATCTGATATTTCCGGCAATACCGATCCGTTGGAAAGCAAGCCATAAACATTGGCATCAATTAAAACCGGAACCTCCACTGATTCACCGGGTTTCACTTTTATTTGTTGATTAACCAGTCCGGTAGCTAATTCTTTGTCCTTCATAAGGAGTTGATATTGAAACTGATTAATCCCGGCTAAATTAGTGGTAGGATTAGTGATTTTCAAATTCAATATTCCCTTCAAAGGTATTTCTTTCCGTAACATACCCATCGCCACGCCGCCCATACTGCGGGTATCAATATTTCCCGACTGAAGCATTTTAACTATATCTGCACCTGCCAGAAAGACACTATCTACGCTTTTCACTTCATATTTACATTTTTCCAAAGCCTTAATTTGCTTGGCCTGTTGATTAATACCACATGAAACGAATATTGGAAGCAGTATCGCTAAAAATAACTTGTTCATTATAAAATTTCTTGTGTCACCTAACAGCAAAAGTAAGTTATTGGGATGACAATTAAGGTTAATATTTGTTAAACGGGATCGTAGAAAGACTTAAAGGGCTAATCTAAATAGGCTCCTTGCCTCACCAGCAAAGCTCTGTACTTATTAAAAATAGCAGATTTAGAAACAAATCCCATATAACGATCATTATCATCCAGAACAGGTAGGATCCAAATATCCTCCCGGTCCATTTTCCTCATAACATCATACATATTGGCGTTCATTCTTACCACATCTAGAGGAGCTTGAGCCAGCTCTTTCATCGTTTTATCCGTTACCTCCTCTCCCATCAGGATGCTAAATAAGCGTTCGCTGTATATGACGCCCAGTAATTTCCGATTTTCATCTACTACAGGAAAAATATTTCTTTTGGTATGAATGATATCTGATCGCCGATCTACCGGTTTTTCATCGGGATGTAATACAGTGAAGTTCGTTTCCAAGACATAGCGTAGTTTCATCATTCTCAAAACCGTTTTATCTTTATCTTCATGAGAAAGCCAATCACCATGTATGGCTAAATTTTTTGTATAGATCGAATACTTAACTGTGGCACGATTAATAAAATAAGAAATAGCCGATACAATCATAAGAGGTACCATTAATGTATAGCCTCCCGTTATTTCAGCGATCAAGAAGATAGCCGTCAACGGTGCATGCATAATGCCACTTAAGGCGGCGGCCATACCGGCAACAATAAAATTGGCCTCTGTAAGATAAGTTAACCCCGTAAGATTGATACCGTGGGCAAAAACAAAACCCAGAAGTCCTCCCATAACCAAACTAGGTCCAAAAGTTCCACCATTTCCTCCACTATTTAGCGTAATAAGTGTACCGAAAGATTTAGCAAAAACAGTTATAAGACTATAAACAATTACCATCCAGCCCACATGCTTATAATCAGAAAAGATACTGTTGGCCAGCAATGAATTGGCTTTACCAAGTAAAAGCTGCTGAATGGCGATGTATCCTTCTCCATATAAAGCGGGGAAGACAAATATTAACACCCCTAAACTAAGTCCTCCCAACCAAACTTTATGATAGGGATTCTTTACAGCGGAGAACCAAGTTTTAACCCAACCATCAACTTTGGTAAAATAAATGGAAAACAATCCGACCAGCCCGCCTAAAACTACATAAAAAAATAAGGCAGGCAGAACCCACTCATCGGATACCAAGTAAAATAATGGCTCACTATATAACACTCTCGATACTACCGATGCTGTTGCGGCAGCCATAAGTAAGGGGATAAAGGCGGGAATTGAAAACTCAGGCAATAGAATTTCTATTGCGAACACCATACCTGCAACAGGACTGTTAAAAGCCCCGGCTATACCTGCTGCAGCACCGCAGGCCAACAACATCGTTACTTCACGATAATTAAGTCCAAAAAACCGTGCAACATTGGATCCAATGGCCGAACCACTATAGGCAATAGGAGCCTCCAACCCTGCCGATCCGCCAAATCCCACGGTAAGAGCAGATGTGATGATTTGAGAGTACACATTATGGTTTTCAATCCGACTCGATTTTCTGGAAATGGCATACAGGATCGGTGTAATACCATGCTCAAATTTTCCTCTACGAATAAAGCGACGAACGTAAATAACGGTTAGTAATATCCCAATGAGGGGGAAAAACAGGTATAGATAGTATTTATATTCCGACTGTACATCATTCTGTAGAAATGCAGCAATTCCGTGAGTGAGCGCTTTCAAACCAGAGGCGGCTAAACCACCAATTAGGCCGACAACGACCGCTAAAATCACCAAAAAATTCCGATTGGAAATTTTTTGAATACGCCATTGGTTGATTTTGTAAATAATACCCTTCCTTGCTTCCAAAATACTACTTTATTTTTATTACTCTAATATAGTCAATGAATGCACTTCTTTTATGTATTCTTTTAACATTAGCAGCGTCATTGCTTGGCACAGTAAGTTTTAGCGGCTGTTCTCCTTTATTTAACCTGGCAATCACCTTATTGCTAAAACCCCAATCAGACCACTCTCCACTTCCCCTTTGGGGGAAAACCACCCCTCCTAACGACTGTTTTACACTCTCCAGACTTGCTTGCGCACACGCTTCACCTGTTCCTATGTCTCCATTTCCATTCGCATAACGAAAGTCAATAGCGTAAAGGCCGGTATCCGCAACATTAACGATAAAGGTTAACGAATCGTTTGCAGGGAGCGCCAAATCGATGAAGCCTTTACCGGAATATCCCTTTACTTTTTTTTCTTTTGATATTTTTCCAAAACTTTCTATTTCAATTATTTGCGCTGCTTCAGGTGAATATACGGTATAGGGAGCGCTTGCAAATGATTCAACACCTGCTGAATCGACTGCGATTATTTGATATTCTGCAAACTCGTTTTGGTTGATGTTAATCTCGTTTTGATCAATTAATGTTTGTACTCTTCCGTTTTTGAGCACTTTATAATTGACAGCATCTTCAACGATACGCCATTTTAGCTTACCGTTATCATAACGAAGGGCAGGCATATCTATTGCAAAGTAATTGGGTGTTGTATGAATTTTTCCCTGCGGTATTTGATTGTCTCCCAATACAATTGTTAGCTTATGTTTTCCTTTGATATTTCCTGGAAGAAAGGCTTCTTTTAATTCATCGTCATCAAGTTTGATAGACGTAATGACATTACCGTAACCACTTAATGTAATATCTAAGCTTGCATTCCGATATTTAAATCCTGTTAGCTTTCTTTCTCCCCGTAGCTTTTTAGGTATATACGGACGTAATCGAAGTCCGTCGGGTTCAAATTGAAATCCGAAGAAGACTTGATAGATCAATCCCAGATTTCCCGCTAGACTACTTAAGGCTCCGTCCTCGTTGGCTAAAGTCGGTTCATAATTCCCGTTATCAGCTCTGAAGTTTGCCTTATTCGTAAGATACATCGCTGCCGCTCTGTATATAGCCGCTAAACTGGCTAAGGCGGATTGTTCATTGTATACCTTCGCAGCAGCCATAGCGACATAACTTTGTACAAATGGCCAAATAGCATTATTCTGATAAGTTGGGATAAAAGTTGTCTGCGGATAAATGCAAGCTGCCCCAAATGGCAGAATAGGCATATTTTCCACCAGGACTTTCTGTCGTTCAACATCAGCAACATTGAATAAAATAGCCAAGGCATTCCCTAATGCATCCGATCGTTCCGAAGGGAGTTTGTTTACGCTGCCATACAGGTATTGTGCATAACGCGATTTATCATCTATCCAAAGGTGCCTATTTATATTGGTTTTTAAGCTGTCCGCCCAAATTTTATATTTACTACCCTCTTCGTTTTTCGACATCTGTCTAGCCATAGCAGAAAGACTACTTAAAGCGCCGTAGTGTATTGCATTCGTGCTTATGGCCATAGACTCATAAATATCGGTCGGTTGCATCCATTTCGGATAACTCTGCTCGCGCTGGTTTAAAAAACTAGACTCGCCGTGCATAAGTCCGGTATTGGCGTCGAAAACCAACAAACGGTCTTCTTCAACGATATTTTTTGCAATTCGATAGCAATTTTTCAACCAGCTTATATCACCGGTGACTTTGTAAACTTCCCAAGCCGCAATTACCCACAAAGCTCGGTCTGTTGAAATAGGGTACGCACCGCCCGTTCCCTCACTTTGTGCTAACTGCCCATCATGAATCTGTTGCATTAAATTCTTCTTTGCCAGTTCCGGTGCAATTGCTGCCAATGAAAGAATGATGCTATAATTAACATGATTCCAATTATTTGTGCTCCCCTTCTTTTTCAGTTGCAAAGTGCTATCTCCTTGCACTTTCTCCAGAAGCTCTTCTATCGCCATATTATGGAGCGCATCTAACACTGGGTAAGGCGATGAGTAAATCGGAAATGAGCTGATATCTCGAGTTAATTTCCAAGTATTCTGATTACTTTTTCTATTTGAGTGGTTAAAGGTCAAAGTGATTTCATAGATATGATCTCCGTCATGGTCTTTCATTTCCAATTCAGGATGATTGACCAAATTATCAAAATCCCATAGAAGAGGTTTGATATTGCCAGCAACATAAACGCGGTTGAAATCTTCTTCATAAATTTTTAGCCCGTTAAAATTTGTATAAAATCCCTCTTTTTCAAATGCTGCAAAAATTTCCGTTAGGTCGAGCTTGATTTTCACTTTTGTCCCCGGGGCAAGGTAGGTTCGTTGAGGTATACTCGTTTCATCCTTATAGGGTTTACCAAATTTAACTGAAACAATCTTCTCTCCTGTTTCTTCAGGTAGAACAACAACGGAATGATAAATCCCCGAAGGAAGCTCATTATCTTTTCCGTTTATACTAAACTTAAAATTTATGCGCGGACTAAGCGTATCGTAGTACAGGCTTTTGTAGTTACTTACCAGTTCTGTCGGAGATATCGCCTTCGCTTCAAACGAACCTTGGACAACTCGATCTCCATACAGCGCAAAAGCCTCCGATTGGAAAATTTCGTTTTTATTGAAATTTTTACCACATGATAGTAAGGCAGATACGGTGGCAACAATAAAGGTAAGATACTTAGATCTTCTATTCATTTTATTATAATAGCTTGATTACCCAAGAGATGATGGCTCTAACGAAGAATGCCAGCGTAGGTAAGCAGATCTCAAAAATTTGCTGCAAACCTAAGTAAAATTCATGTACAATCAAACCCATCAAAATTTGTTAACTTTGTTTAGCATTGATTTCAATGTAGCGTTGAATAGCATTATTGAGACTAGCAAGCGCTCGTATTGAAAATCTGCTCTACAAATCAAAGAGCTTCTATCAATACAAGTCCTTATAAAAAAAGTTTTAAGAATATTCGATTACAGTACCTTACTTATGTTTAATATAAGCTCGGATTTCATCTACCTTGACTATTGCGCAACCACACCGGTTGACCCCTCTGTCCTACAGTTAATGCTGCCTTATTTCAGTGAAACCTACGGGAATGCCTCCAGCATATATCATCGCCTAGGAAGAAGATCTGCCGAAGCGGTTGAAATTGCCCGAGAACAGGTTGCAAAGCTGATCCATGCATCTCCTAAAGAAATCGTTTTCACATCGGGCGCTACGGAAGCAATCAATCAGGCGCTTAAGGGAATCTTATATTATTATCAACACATTGGTAAGCATATTATTACATGTTCCACGGAACATCCTGCCGTTTTAGATACCTGTACTTTTTTAAGCAATCAAGGTGCCGAAATTACGAAGTTGAAAACCGATCATCTTGGTAACATTTCAATAGATGAGCTGCATCAAGCCATAAGACGAGATACGATCTTAATATGCCTAATGTTTGCAAACAATGAAACAGGCGTAATTCACCCGATAGAACAGATTGGTACCATTGCAAGAAAACATAACATTCTATTTTTTTGCGACGCCACGCAAGCAGTGGGCAAAGTGCCGGTTAACGTTGTGGATCAAGGTATAGATATGTTGGCACTAAGTGCACACAAAATCTACGGCCCTAAAGGGGTCGGGGCTTTGTATATTAAGCGGCGAAATAACCCGATTCAAGTAGGGGCTCTTTTCCTGGGCGGAAAGCAGGAGAACAATCTCCGTGCGGGCACCTTAAATGTTCCAGGCATCGTTGGATTGGGTGCCGCAGCCGAAATGGCAGACCGCACCCAAAGAGAGGAATCTGAAAAATTGAAACGACTTCGGGATTACTTGGAAACTTCCTTACTTACACTACCGGAAACATCAATAAACGGTGATAGCTTGAACCGGTTGCCCCATGTCTCTAATATCTGCTTTCGCTATATAAAAGGCACCGAAATCATGGCGCAACTACCGCAGCTCGCATTGTCGGCAGGCGCCGCTTGTGCCAGCGGAAGTAGAGAACCTTCTCATGTACTCCTGTCCATGGGACTGAAGAAAGAAGAAGCGGAAAGTGCTCTCCGTTTCAGCTTGGGAAGATTCACAACAAAACAACAGATCGATTATACGATCGACTCTGTACGAAGCACTGTAAGCAAATTGAGAACTGCTTCGCCGATTTGGAATATGCATGAAGCAGGTTTAATATAAGAAAATATATTATCAATTAGACTGAAAAGCTCTCACCACAAGCACAGGTGCGCGAGGCATTCGGATTAATAAAATTAAAACCTTTACCTGTTAACCCATCGCTATAGTCCAACTTTGTACCGGCCAGATAAAGAAAAGACTTAATATCCAATACAATTTTAACGCCCTTATCCTCGAAAGCTTGATCGCCCGTACGTTCCTCATTATCAAAATCAAGCTTATAGGTAAGTCCTGAACAACCACCACTTTCCACAGCAACCCGCACAAAATATGATGCATCATACTTTTCCTCACGAAGAATCTCATTGATCCTATCTTTTGCCTTATCTGTAACAGTTATCATATCATTAAAATAAATATTTCATCAAATATCGCGAATCCCCCATAAAATAAAAAACCGATTGCCCAAGGCGAACGGAAAATGACAGGGATTAGACATCAGCTAAGCCTTTGTTAATAAACTAATACGATCATCGGCAATGTAAAATAATGGTGATTTCTCGATGGAATTTTATATTTTTCGGATATTTACCGACAAATCAATCCAACATGGTGTATAGAGTGTATTTAACAATTATCCTAAACTTTATCTGTCTTTGTTCATTCGCCCAGAAAAGACCGTTAGACCATAGTGTCTATGATAGCTGGCAAAGTATAAAATCACCAAAAGTAAGCCTTGACGGACAGTATGTCTTATATAGTGTTACTCCTCAAGAAGGAGATGCTCATCTTTTTATCACAACCCCATCAGGAGAAGTAATTTTGAATGTGCCAAGGGGCGAAAATGGGATATTCACTAATAATTCGCAATATGCGGTTGCAGCGATCAAACCATCGTTTGCCGAAACGAGACAAGCTAAAATAAAGAAGAAAAAGGAAAAAGAAATGCCTAAAGATTCGTTGGCAATTATCTCCCTTCTTGACAAAAGCATCTACAAAACCGGTAATGTGAAATCTTTTAAATTAGCGGATGAGTCATCTGAATATATAGCGTATTTGGAAGAAAAAGAAGCTTTAAAAGCAGATAGCGCAGAGAAAGACAATAAAAGCAAAGACAAAAAGGCTGACGAAGCAGGAATATTGCATTTGCGCAACATGGCTACCGGGCAGGAGGAAATTTTTGAACAAGTAACTGATTATTTTTTCGATAATATTGCTAATTTCTTAGTTTTTGTTCGATCAGAAAAAAAAGAAGCTCCGGTAAATAACGCCGGTCTATTTCTTTACGAGATCAAAGAGAAAAAGCTCAAACAAATAAGCAGAGGACGGGGGACTTATCGGCAAATAACCTTTGACCAAAGCGGTACGCAACTAGCCTTTGCTGCAGAAAAAAGTCCTGAGAAAGCGCTTCAGAAACCATACAGTCTTTATTATTACACATCTGAGCGGGATACTGCCAATGTAATTGCCAGTATCAATAGTGCCGGGATGCCCACCAACTGGAATGTCAGCGGAGATGGCAATTTACGCTTTAGCAAGAACGGCGAGAAGCTCTTCTTTGGTATTGCGCCAATCCCCCGAGTAAAAGATACCACAATTGTCGATTTTGAAGTAGCCAACGTGGACATTTGGAACTGGAAAGATGATTACCTGCAACCGCAGCAATTGGTAAATCTAAAGAAAGATTTAGCTAAAAGCTATTTGAGTGTAATCTATCCAAAAAGAAACAATATTGTAATACCCCTTGCGTCTTTAGACATCCCCGATATAGATTTAACGGATGACGCCGACAATATTTATGCCTTAGGAAGTACCAACGCCGGAAAAAGGATCGCTGCGCAATGGGAGGGCAATACGAAGCAGGATTTTTATTTAATCTCTACAGTAGACGGAAGCAAGGTAAAAATAGCATCCGATATATACGGACAAGCCCATTTATCGCCGCTGGGAAAATATGTCGTTTGGTACGATATGGCCACCCAGCAATGGAACGCATACGATGTGGGTACGCGTTTTTTGAAGATATTGAATACCGATTTACCGGTAAGCTTTGCAGACGAAGATAATGACTCACCTACTTTTGCCCGACCTTATGGTATCGCCGGCTGGACAGCAGAAGATAAAGAGGTATTGATTTACGATAAGTATGACATCTGGAGCTTCGATCCGCAGGGAGATGATAGACGACTATTGACAAATGGTGCAGGAAGAAGCACGAAAACTACGTTTAGATATGAAGATATTGTTCCAAAAACCGGAGCAAGAAAACACGATAAATCTATTATCATCAATACAAAGGAAGCGTTCTTGGTAAGTGCCTTCAATCACATCAATAAAAATGGAGGCTGGTTTGAAACTAACCCTCGCAACAAAAGGGATCCAAAAGAGCTCATTATGGCTCCTTACACATATAAAAATATATTGGCGGCTACCGATAAAAAACTGATTATCTACACGAAGGAAAATTACGAAGAGTCGCCCGATCTATACGCGACCGCTTCACTATTTAAAAATGAAACGAAGTTAAGTGCAATCAATCTGCAACAAAAACAATACAATTGGGGCACTGCCGAATTGGTAAAGTGGACAACGCCTGGGGGGCATGAAGCGACCGGCATTCTATATAAACCGGAAGATTTCAGCGAAGCGAAAAAATACCCAATGATTACCTATTTCTATGAGAAATTATCAGATGGTTTACACACCTACATCCCTCCAGCTCCGACTCCTTCACGGCTAAATATAAGCTATTTTGTGAGCAATGGGTATCTAGTGTTTGCTCCGGATATTAGCTATGAAATTGGGCATCCCGGAAAATCCGCCGAGGAGTATATTAACTCCGGCGTCAAAGAACTGGCTAAATTCTCCTGGGTAGATGAAAAGCATTTGGGAATACAAGGACAAAGTTGGGGTGGTTATCAGGTAGCGCATTTGATTACACGCACCGATATGTACGCTGCAGCTTGGGCAGGCGCTCCTGTAGTTAATATGACGTCCGCTTATGGGGGTATCCGATGGTCTACTGGCCTTAACAGGCAATTTCAATACGAAAAAACGCAAAGTCGCATAGGAAAAGATTTGTGGGAGGGTTATGATCTCTACATAGAAAATTCGCCACTCTTTCATCTTAAAGCCGTTAAAACCCCCGTTGTAATTATGGCTAATGATAACGACGGTGCCGTTCCATGGTATCAGGGAATAGAAATGTTCACTGCGCTTCGCCGTCTTAATAAACCGGTTTGGCTACTTAATTATAACGGAGAAGAACATAATTTGGTTAAAAGACAAAACAGAAAGGATATTCAAATCAGAGAACAACAGTTTTTTGATCATTTCCTGAAAGGAAAACCAGCACCTGTTTGGTTGGAAAAGGGAATACCTGCTACCTTAAAGGGTATTGATTGGGGCCTTGATCTGGTCGATTAAGCTAAACAGCAACTCGCTCCAACGTCATCGAGTCATTCTCCAAGAGGTAAGGTTAAGGTGGGACGCTATTACACAGCGCCCCACTTTCTTATAAACTAACAATTTGTACCTTGGGGGCAGCTTCGAGAATCTTTATATCCATCTCTGCTTCATACTGTTTAAAATTTTCTGCAAAAGCTTCTGCTAACTTATTGGCTTGCGCAAAATAAGCCTCCTTATCCCTCCAACTGTCTCTTGGGCTTAATATATCACTCGGTACATTCGGACAGCTTCTTGGATAAGCAAGTCCAAAAATCAAAT
>Ga0079224_100001611_pt1 | contig 26301 bp, 21 predicted proteins | sample Stecom2015_FD_80414 | JGI IMG/M metagenome (GOLD analysis project Ga0079224, IMG submission 80414) | Agricultural soil microbial communities from Utah to study Nitrogen management - Steer compost 2015 | ecosystem: Environmental > Terrestrial > Soil > Agricultural land | place: USA: Utah... | reverse complement strand
CTCGATACGTCGCTGAACAGTCACTACCTCAACGAACTGTACTCAACGTACGCCATGTTCGAGTATGCATTCTACTATGCCGAAAAGCACAAGGACGAACTCGAGAAAATGGGATATGAAAATTACAGGCGTCACTTTGTCGTCTCAGACGAGATGCTGAACGAGCTTGTGCAGGTTGGCGTGCGGAACAAGGCAAGGCCTGACTATGCTGAGCTCAAAAAAAAGAAGCGCCTGTTCCAGATCCATCTCAAGGCTCAAATCGCAAAAGGCGTATGGAAGAACGACGGATACTATCCGATCTTCAACGAAACCAACGAAATACTTCAGCAGGCGCTCAAGCTATTCGACCAGGCGCCTGAGATGGACCGCATGAATATGTAACCTCCGGGTGGCATCCTCAGGTTGTAAGGCCGATTGCTTATCTTGATGCATTATTAACCTGAACGTTATGTATTACTATCGACTAGGACGCGTACCGCCCAAACGACATACGCAATTCCGCCAACCTGACAACAGCCTGTACCGCGAAGAGGTGGTCAGCTCAAAGGGATTCTCCGGCATTTATTCGATCCTGTACCACATCAACCCGCCTACACGCGTTCGCGCCGTAGGAGAGTCCGTGCCCTACGGACCGCGGTTGATACAAGACTACGGACTTAGGCATACACATCTCAATACGTCGCGGGTTGAAACGACGGGCGACGACTACCTCTCAGCGCGGAAGGTCTTGCTGGCAAACGCCGACTGTGCCATCGCTATCTGTGCTCCTTCACAACGCCGCATGGACTACTTCTACAAAAACGCGGAAGGCGATGAAGTGATCTTTGTTCACGATGGCGAGGGCGTTCTCTATTCTCCGTTTGGAAAACTTACGTTCCGGAAGGGCGACTATGTCGTCATTCCCCGTACGGTCATCTACCGATTGGAATTCGGCGACGGTCCGCTCCGGCTCCTGATCATCGAATCGGCGTCGCCCATAGAAACAGTACGGCGTTACCGGAACGAGCTTGGCCAGTTGCTCGAACATTCGCCCTATTGTGAACGAGACATCAGGCCGCCAGAAGAGCTTGTGGCAGATACATCCAAAGGCGACTGGCTGATCCGCATAAAGAAGCAGGGCCGTCTGCATAACTACCATTATGATTTCAGTCCCATGGACCTCATCGGCTGGGACGGCTTTCTATGGCCCTATGCATTTTCTATTCACGACTTTGAGCCGATCACCGGGCGCATCCACCAGCCGCCGCCGGTTCACCAGACTTTTCAGGGTCACAACTTTGTGATCTGTTCATTTGTCCCGCGCCTGTTCGATTACCATCCGCTCTCGATTCCGGCTCCATACAACCACAGTAACATCGACAGCGACGAGGTGCTCTACTATGCCGAAGGTAACTTCATGAGCAGGAGGGGAATAGAGCGCGGAAGCTTTACGCTTCATCCGGGTGGCCTGCCTCACGGTCCGCATCCGGGTACAGTAGAAAAAAGTATTGGCGCAAAGGCCACGGAAGAACTGGCGGTTATGATCGACACATTTCGTCCCCTACACCCGACAGAGGATGCGCTTCCGTTCGTAGATGCGAATTATCCGATGAGCTGGACTGAAGATGGGACCGGATTTCATGAGGTCAATGCGCCGTAGCAGGAGAAGTAAGTAGTGAGTAAGTAAGAAGTAATAATCGGCCTTTCGACAGACTCAGGGACCGGGCAGATTCCAGATAAATTTTCAAATCGAAGGCCGCCATTCACTCATTCGCTCATTCACTCATTGACTCCCCGTCTCACGTCTTGGGTTTCTTTCGTTCGCGGCTAAGGCTGAAATACAGGAGGGCGCCCAACAGATTAAAAAACAGGATCAGCAGCAGCCAGATTGCCTTGTCGTACGGTCGTTTGAATTTGCTTCTTATGACATCAATGATTGCAATGATAGGGACGATGATCGCCAGGGCAATGAAGACATAGATGATGATCCATTCGGTGCTTAGCGGCAGTTCAGAGAAATCCATATCGGGTGATTTGTGAGCATGGTGCGAATGGCTGAGCTCTGTCGGTCACCGGCAAGTTAATGGTTATTAATCCATTTTTCAATTACTCTCGGATAATGGTAGTGTTCAAGGCGATGCACTTTCTCGGCGATCGTCTCGGGTGAGTCGCCAGCATCTACGTCGCACGTCGCCTGAAAAATCACTGGGCCATCGTCGTAGGCCTCTGTGACTTCGTGAATGGTGATGCCCGTTTGCGAATCGCCGGCGGCCTTCACAGCTTCGTGTACACGCATCCCGTACATTCCCTTCCCACCGTAAGACGGCAACAGCGCCGGATGTATGTTCAGTATGCGAGCAGGAAACATCTCCAGAAGGTTGTGGGGCACAAGCCAAAGAAAACCAGCGAGTACCAGGTGTGAGACGTCCATGTCGCGCAACGCATCGGCAACGCGCTCGGTGTGATAAAACTCATCTCGGTTGAAGACGACAATAGGAATGCCATGTTTGCGGGCACGCTCCAGGACGTAGGCATTCGGGTTGTTGGAAAGAACAGCCACCACCGAGATGTTGGGGTGACCGCGGAAATAATTAATAATGGCCTCAGCGTTGGTGCCGTTCCCGGAGGCGAGAATGGCGATTCGGGCGTTCTGCATGCAGCAAAAGAAAAGAATCCGCGCCAGAGGGCAAAATGCCGTCACACGAATGCCATGCTAATGATACCCAGCACCAGAATTACTTTGCAGAATGTGCTGATCCATGTAAACTGCTTTTTCATATCCGCCCTAAGCAGCCACACGGCCAGCAGCAATACCGGTACAAACAGGAACAGCGCAAAGTAGTACAGGGGCAGTTGGGTGAATGACCTGTTGATCACCAGCACGGCGACGAGGAATATGATGAGTATCAGGAAGATTACTGCCTTCGTCCTGCGAATGCCCAGGAGGATGGGCAGCGTGCGACATCCAAAGGTGTTGTCGCCCTTAAGATCTTCCATATCCTTGACAATTTCGCGCACGAGCGTCATGAAAAACGCGAATAGTGCATAGATCCATATCAGGCTGTGATGAGGGAAGAACAGCACGTCTACGACGAGGATGCTGAGACCGGTGAGCAACGCGACGGCGACGTTGCCGATGAAGGGTTTTCGCTTCAGTGTGTTTGAATACAGCCAGAGCAGCCAGACGGAAAACAAATTGGCCGCGCCAATCCACAGTGACAGGTAGCCCCCGATTGCAATCCCCGCCGCTGAGAATAGTCCGTGAAGCAACAGGGCATAGCGACGGCCAATGCTCCGACCCACGACCACGCGGTCGGGCTTGTTGATCAGATCGATCTTGACATCATAGTAGTCGTTGATGATATAGCCCGCGGCCGCGATGAGAAGCGTCGAGAGCGTAAGCAACGCCAGCCTCGGGTTGAATATCACATCAGCATTGACCAGGTAGGCGGCCGTGAAATATTGTGCCAGGGCAATGATCAGGAGATTCCATACCCGGGTCAGGCGGAGAAGCGACGAAATAAAATCCTTTAACCTGGTAATAGCCGTTTCCATGGTGTCGTCCTGAATAACAAAAGTAACGAGACCGGTGGATTTGTGATTTTTTCATTTGTGATTTTCGATTGATGCCGCCGATCCTGTATTTCGATCAGGAAAAAGATCCGGTTTTACCAGACACGGTCGGCCAGCTTCGACAAGGGGGCATGGCCCTTCAATAGGCTCAGCCTTATCCAGGGACCCCGTCTTTCTTGGGGAAACGCACCTGGACGCTGAGCCTGTCGAAGGGAGCTAGTCGAAGGACTAAAGCCTCACCGCAATCCTTCCCAGAACATTGATCCCGGCCTGCGGATAGAAATACGGTACGCCGTCGTAGCTGTAGCCGTTCGACGTGTATTCCGCGTCGAACAGATTGTTAACGAGCAGGCTCAACTCCACGCGCTTTGTACCTGTCGGTTGAAACTCCCAGGTAATTCTGAGATCATTGACAAAGTACCCATCGAGGGTTAGTGCCTCGTTCTGTGTATTGTCGAGGTATTGTTTGCTTACATACTTCGAAAGCAGCGAGACACCCACGCGGCGGTGGGGATGGAAGGTTAGCTGGCTGCCCGCAATCCACTCGGGTGAAAGAATGATCGCCGTATTGGCCTTCCGCGTGGTGCCGTCGGCTTCTTCCCAGACGAAGTCGACGTTTCGGTTTCTGCTCCAGGTCGCATTGACGTTCCAATCCACCCACCGGGAAAGCCGTACGCCACCCGCCACTTCAACTCCGGTGCGGTAGCTTTCGCCGACATTGGCCCGTATAGGATTGCCCACGTTGTCGAGTTCGCCGGTCAGAACCAGTTGGTCGCGGTATCGCATAAGGTAGTAATTGATCGCAAAATTGTATAACGTCGTAGTCTTCCGATAACCGGCTTCAAGATTGCCCATGCGTTCCGGTCTCGGCAGTACATCGTTCTCCAAATAATCGGTGCGCGTCGGCTCTCTGTGTGCGATGGCGTAAGAAGCGTACACCATACCGCCATCATTGAGCGAATAGCTCAGTCCGGCTTTTGGATTGAAGAAGTTGTGCTCGTCGGAAATTGCATATGTCGATTGGTCGTCGTCTGTGCCTGCCGTCGTGTAGGCCACGCGCCGCCATTGAACGTCTGCAAAACCGTTGAGGCGGTCGGTGAATCGGTATTGCACTTTTGCGTAAAGATTAACGTCGGACTTATCGGATTCACCCTCATAGAAACGCTGACCTGGCACGTGATCGATCGCAAATTCTCCCCACGTTATTTCCCCGAAGTGATAGGCAGGCGTGAATCGGTGATACCCACCTCCGAAGGTAAACTCAGCGTTAGTGCTTTCATGCAACAGTGAAAAGGTGGCACCGTAAAAGTGATTTTTGAGCCACTTGCGGGTGACAAAATCTCCTGCCTCGATGAGGCTGTCGCCGATGACAAGGTTGGGAAGTCCCAACGATGCGAAAGACTCTTCCTGGTTGTAGTTCTCATAGTATCCGCGTCCAAACGTGTAGTGTAAGGCTGCGGACAACGTTGTGGAAGGCGACAATACCTGTGACAGATGGAGTTGCGTGTGGTCCTGCAGGTAGTTGTCGGTCTGATTGTCGTAATACCGCATTACGTTTCCGTCATCATCGTAGATCGCACCGGCGTAGTTGAAGGTCCGCCGTTCGTTCATCATTTCGGGGTCGATGCCGTACCAGGACTGGTAAGTCTTTTCCCTTCCTCCAAAGAATATGGCAGAAAGCAGCGTACGGTCGGAGCGGTAGCCGGTGGCAAAATAGTACGATCCCAAATCCGAGAAGGCACGATCGATGTATCCGTCAGACACGATTTTGGAGAGTCTTCCTTCCGCGCTCCAATGCTCGTTGATGAGACCTGTACCGGCGGAAACCGTAAACCGGCGCGTATTAAAGGATCCCACTGCCATCGTAGCCTCGGCGAACGGGTCATCGCCACCGATATTCGTTTGCAGGTTCACGGTACCTCCAAAAGCACCGGCTCCATTGGTGGAAGTTCCGACGCCGCGTTGAATCTGGATGCTTCGCGTCGACGAGGCAATGTCGGGAATATCGACCCAAAACGTACCGAGAGATTCGGCGTCGTTATAGGGAATGCCGTTGATGGTAACGTTGATACGTGTTGCGTCGCTTCCACGAATGCGCACGCCCGTATAGCCAATGCCCGTGCCGGCGTCCGACGTGGTGACGACCGATGGCGTCCAGTTCAGCAGGTAAGGAAGATCCTGACCGAAATCCTGTCCACGGATGGTCGTGCGGTCGACGTTGACAAACGTAGTTGGCGTGAGTGCGTCGGCACGGGTTGCCTCAACAACCACTTCGTCGGTAAAGGTCGGCGCTTCCTTAAGCTCGACGTCAATGCTGATGTCGCGCGACACATCCACGGGCAAGGAGGCGTCCTTGTGCCCGAGGTACCTGACGAACAGGGCGTATTTTCCCCCAGATACATTCGTCATTGAGAAATGGCCGGCGCTGTCGGTCACGGCAAACCAATGCCCGGGCAACAGCTGGACCGTAGCGCCCGCAAGAGGTTGATGCGTTTCATGCTGCCGCACTTCGCCGCTGACCTGAAATTGTCCGGCGGCAGCAAATGATGACAGTGCCAAAAGCACTGTTTGCGTAAAACGTAACATGATGTAACTGTTTTGGTGTAAACTGGCGGACGTACAGGGGAATATGTCTGCCTGTGTTTAACCTTCCTGCATGATCGCAGGCTTGCCTTCCCTTCGGCCGCATTACCGGCATCAGGTGATATGGGTATGATCTCAGCCCGTTATGTTAAGGCACCCCTTAGTTACTGGTCGTGTGTTGTGTGTGTGTGTGAGGCACAAAGTTACTAAAGAGTGTTTGAATAAAAAACCCGACCCGATTCCGCGCAGCGCAGTGATAATCCAATTTGGATTTCTTAATGAAAAGAAAATTTTGTGCTGTGTTCTGGCGGAAAAATCCCAATATTAATGGGAAATGGAATTGTGTAATGTTTGAAGTTACGGTCGGGAACCAGACGTTTCGCATACGGCACGCGGAAGAGGGACTTTATGTCGACGACGCGTTGCTATCCCTGGACGTTGCCCGCGTGGATGAAAACACGTATTCGCTGATATACCAGGGAAAGAGTTTTACAGGTGAGATCATCAGATCCGATCCACGCCGACGGGTAATTGTCATTCGCATTAATGGCCGGCCTTATGAGGTTAAGGTCAAGGACCGGTTCGATCTTTTACTCGAGAAGCTGGGTATCGGCAACAACGATGCGAGTCGACTTAATGTCGTGCGGGCGCCCATGCCCGGACTCATTGTAGAGATGAAGGTGAAGGAAGGCGATACAGTCGCATCCGGAGATTCCCTGCTGGTTTTGGAGGCAATGAAGATGGAAAATGTATTGCGGGCACCTGGGTCAGGCGTGGTCAAAGCTATACACGTAGCAAAAGGAGACCGCGTGGAAAAGAATCAGATCCTTGTGGAATTCTGAATAGGCCGGATCGTATTGCATAACGACATTTTTCTGTGACCTTCCTCAAAAATTCGCTCCAATCCCGGATAGAGATTCTATATTTGCCGTGATTTTGTTGACGACCAGGCTACATGAAATACAAGCGAATTCTGTTGAAACTCAGCGGCGAAGCACTACAGGGTCCTAACAAGAGTACCAACATCGACCCTGGCGTACTAGAGCAGTACTGCGAAGAAATCAAATCCGTACACGAGAAAGGTGTGGAAGTGGCCATCGTCATCGGGGGTGGTAACATTTTTCGTGGGGGACAGGCGGAGCAGCTGGGAATCGACAGGGTACAGGGCGACTACATGGGCATGCTGGCAACAGTCATTAACGGAATGGCGTTGCAAAGCGCGCTGGAGCGTCACGGTCTTTACACCCGCCTTATGGCAGGGATAAAGATGGAGCAGGTATGCGAACCCTTCATACGCCGACGCGCCATTCGCCACCTGGAAAAAGGAAGGATTGTTATTTTCGGAGCAGGCATAGGCAACCCGTATTTCACTACTGATTCAACTGCCAGCCTGCGCGCGATCGAGGTTCAGGCACAGGTAGTACTCAAAGGAACACGGGTTGACGGAGTATACTCCCGCGATCCGGAGAAGTACCCCGACGCGGAACGCTATACGCGGCTCACATTCCAGGAGGCGTATGAGAAGAACCTCAATATTATGGACATGACGGCGTTCACCTTATGCATGGAGAACAACCTGCCGATCATTGTGTTCGACATGAACAAACCGGGCAATCTCCTGAAGGTAGTTTCGGGTGAACCCGCGGGCACGCTCATCAGTTAGCGACCTGTTCCGTATCGTAATTTGTATCTATCCGCTATATTTATATTCACTATAAACATATCTGTGATGGAAGAAATTCAACTTTACCTCGACGAAGCCAGGGAGCTAATGCAAAAGGCTTATGTCCATGTTGGTAACGAGTTGGTAAAGATCCGGGCAGGCAAGGCAAATCCGTCAATGCTCGACGGTGTGCAGGTGTCGTACTACGGAACGATGTCACCGATCAACCAGGTCGCTTCCATAACTACGCCAGACGCGCGCACGATTTTCATCAAGCCGTGGGAAAAAGGGCTGATCCATGAAATCGAGAAGGCGATCATCAATGCGAACCTTGGGGTAACCCCGCAAAACGACGGGCAACAAGTAATCCTGAATGTTCCTCAGCTTACGGAGGAACGACGCCGGCAGTTGGTGAAGCAGGTTGGTCAGGAAGTTGAACATGGCAAGATCAGTATTCGCAACATCCGCAAGGAAACCAACGAACAGATCAAGAAGATCAAGGGTGTTTCTGAAGATGATATCAAAAGCGGTGAAGAGGAAGTTCAAAAACTTACCAACGAATTCATTCAGAAGATGGATGCCCTCATGAAAAAGAAGGAATCAGAAATCATGACCGTCTAACGGCTCGCTCACCTTATTTTCACTTACTTCATTCAAATTCGGGAGCGTTTGCTTAACTTGTAGTAGACACTTCCCCCTATGCAGCTCCAGGATTTCAAGAGCAGGGCATCGCGGACACTGAAAAGGGTGCTCCGAATAGTACTTATCGTTGTCGTCGTAGCCGGTATTGCCTTGTTTTCATTTTACTATTGGGGCGTATATGATGAAGGCGTGCGTGCGGGTACCGTACTTCGCATCAGCAAGAAAGGCATCCTTTTCAAGACGTATGAAGGTCAGCTAAACCTGGAAACGTTCGGTGCGTTGCGCGGAGCGAATCCCATCATGGAGGCTTTTGATTTTTCGGTTGAGCCGAGTGAAAAGCAACTCATCGAAGAACTCCAGCAAGTGGCACTGACAGGAGAGCGGGTTAACCTTCACTATAAGAAGCGATATCTCACGTTCCCCTGGCGCGGCGACACGAAATATTTCATCACCCGTGTCGAGCGAGTAGGTCACGCTCAAGATGCCAAGTAGTCGCTCAGCTTGCCTTTCTCCCGGGCTTTGAGCGCACGTTTCAGTTCGCGTGTGGAAGGAACCTTATTGCGTGGATCTTCGCAGTATTTTAGTAACGTTTGGAAGGCATTTAACTCAACATCTTTTTCATCGGGAGGCGTTGAATGCTCGAGAACGTACTTGGTCATTGCCGCCATGTAAATTCCCAATACGGCTTCGTTGTCGTTCATCAGCCGTCCGATAGCCTTTCCGATTACAAACGTATGGTCCGGCGTACCAGCCATCCATTTCGACAAAAGGCTCAGGGCCGCCTTTCGTGCCGGATTGGTAGGTTCAGCCGCAACATTCAGGATAAAGTTCGCGCATTCGAGCACTGTAGCTTCGTTGACCTTGTAATCCGCGGCACTAGCGAATGAAACAGACTGCCATTTTTCGGGGTCTTGCGCCCACGCCGCGTTTAGGGCAACCAGACAGAGAAAAACAAGATTCTTCATTGAACAGGTTTTAACATTGAAGGTAATCATTCATCTGTTTACGCGAAAGGGAGCCGGTAGTCATTGCAAAGAAAATGGCGCACGTGCACGTCCGGAGTCGAGTTATTGATAAATTTGCCAGGATTGAGGTCATAACGCATGCAAACGAACTACCATAAGGCAGTCACTACGCGCTATTACATCTACAACAGCCTGTTCCTGAATTTGCCCTACAGCAATATTTACCGGACAGGTACGCTACTCCCACTACTCTACCAGTATTGCGAAGACGGCTACGCGTCCGGAAAGGATCCCCGGTTCATCATCCGCAGGTTCTTCCGCGAACTCGTTCCTAAGGCTACGCGCAAAGAACAGTTCGACCTGCTTTTCAGCTTTATTCAATATTCGGAACGGCAGGTAGTATTGTTCGACTCCGTTGAGGATGCCGCATTCGCCGAGCTCAACGACATGAAGGGAAGTGGCACGCTGTCGGCTATTCTCATACGCGCACAGTCGGAAAACCTGATGGACCAACTTCGGCGCAAGCTTGAGAACTTCAGCCTGCGCATCGTGTTGACGGCGCACCCCACGCAGTTCTATCCTGGAAGCGTGTTGGCGATCATAAATGATTTAGACCAATCGATTCGCGCCAATCACCTCGAACACATCAACCTGCTTCTGAAGCAACTCGGGAAGACGCCGTTCCTCAGCCGCGAAAAGCCCTCACCGTTTGATGAGGCGGTGAGTCTGAGCTGGTTTCTCGAGAACGTCTTCTATAAGGCAATTCCCACGGTAGTCGAGAAGGTAACCCGAGGGCTTAATATTCCGATATCCGAATGGAAAAATTTCGATCTGATCAGAATCGGCTTCTGGCCCGGTGGCGATCGTGACGGTAACCCGTATGTGACGCATGATATTACCTTGCGTGTAGCACAGCACCTCCGTGAGGGAATCCTCAAATGTTATCATCGCGACCTGCGTATACTCCGACGCAGGCTTACGTTCAAAGGAGTGGATACCATCATCATTGAAGCCGAACGACGCGTGTACAGCGCCGCGTACCGGTTGGGCCTGGGTGACTCGTACCAATCGGCGGACGAGTTGATCGAAGATCTTCAGACTGCGAGACAACTCCTCATCGACGAACACGATGGACTATTCCTGGACCTGCTCGACAGCTTCATAGCAAAAGTGAAAATCTTCGGCTTCCATTTTGCGAGCATGGACATACGGCAGGATAGCCGGAAGCATACATACGTTTGGAACGCCATCCTGAAGCAATTAGAGGACAAGCAGAAACGCGTTCGGGAAATGGCAAAGCTCAGCGAAGAGGATCAGATCGATTTGCTGCTCAAGCTGCGCTTCAAACCTTCATCGCTGAAATTCGATGACCCGTTCATAACCGAAGTGCTGGAAAGTTTTGAGGCGATTGGCGAAATCCAGGAACAAAACGGCGAGGAAGGATGCAACCGCTATGTTATCAGCAATTGTCAGTCGGCACTCGACGTCATCCGCGTGTTCCAACTCGCGCAGTTGACCGTATCGAAGGATGAGCGACTGCCGCTTGATATTATACCGCTTTTTGAGACGATCGAAGACCTGGAAAATGCGCCCGACGTGATGAAGGCACTCTATCAGGTTCCTGCCTATAGGGAGCATGTGAAGCGTCGCGGGAACAAGCAAACCATCATGCTTGGGTTCTCTGATGGTACGAAAGACGGGGGCTATCTCCGTGCGAACTTTTCAATTTTCCGCGCTAAAGAAGAGCTTACCCGCATCTCACGGGAAAGCGGAATTGTCGCAGTATTCTTCGATGGTCGCGGGGGACCACCAGCACGGGGCGGGGGAAACACCCACGATTTTTACGCGTCGCTCGGCGACGATATAGAAGACAAGGAAATCCAGGTGACCGTTCAGGGACAAACTATAAGTTCGAACTTCGGCAAACTCGAGTCATGCCAGTTCAACCTGGAACAATTGCTCTCAGCCGGAATCGAGAACGAAGTCTTTCTCAGGCATTCCAACAACCTTACGGAGAAAGACCGCGCGCTCCTCGAGCTGCTGGCGCAGGAGGGGCACAAGGCGTACCTGGACCTCAAAGAACACGAAAAGTTTGTACCCTACCTGGAGAAGGTGACGCCATTGGCGTTTTTCGGCGACACCAATATCGGTTCACGTCCGGTAAAGCGAAACCCGGGTGAAGAGGCGCGCTTTGAAGACTTGCGTGCGATACCATTCGTGGGATCGTGGGCCCAGATGAAGCAAAACATTCCAGGCTTCTATGGCGTGGGCACAGCGCTACAGCGTCTGAAAAAGAAAGGCAAGATGCGTGAGCTGAAGGAATTGTTCGCGCGCTCACTGTTCTTTCGCACCCTGCTTAGCAACAGCATGATGTCGCTGACGAAGTCTTATTTCCCGGCTACAGTTTATCTTTCGCGCGACAAGGAATTCGGCGGCATTTGGAAGAAGATGTTTAACGAATACAATCTTTCTATCAAGATGCTGCTTGAAGTAACGGGCTTCGACGAACTGATGGAGAACAACCCGCTGAACCGCGACTCGGTAAAGTTGCGCGAAAGGATCGTGCTGCCGTTAATCACCATCCAGCAGTATGCGCTTCAGCAACTCCGTTCAGGAGAACCCGCGGAAAAGCAATACGAGAAGACGTATCGCAAACTTGTGGTGCGTTGTATGTTCGGCATTATCAACGCCGCGCGCAACTCAGCCTGAGACAAAAGTTGTCGTTTTTTCTTAGCTTGCGTGAAGCAACCCAACGCGAAATGGAGGAAGTGCTTTACGAAAAAATACCCTCGCTCGACCTGGCCGTATTTTGCAAGGGCACCCCCGCCCAGCGGAATGAGTTTGTGTCCCGGCTTGGAGAAGCCTACTCCAACATTGGCTTTGTCGCCATCCGAAATCACTTCCTCCTGGAGGACGTACGCAACCGGCTTTACGATGCCATTCAGCGTTTCTTCGCACTACCCGATGCCATCAAGAGCAAGTACGAAATTCCCGGTCTGGCGGGCCAGCGTGGCTATACTTCGAAAGGGAAGGAGCATGCCAAGGGCAGAAACACAGGCGACCTGAAAGAATTCTACCACGTCGGACAGGAAGGGGATGACTCCGGCCTACCGGCCGACTATCCGGCCAACGTATGGCCGGAAGAGGTGCCAGACTTCAAAGACGCTGCACTTGATGCGTTCAGGGCACTCGAGAAAACCGGCGTGTACATGCTCAAGGCCATCGCGCTGTACCTGGGTCTGGAAGAATCGTACTTCGATGAGCGGGTTCGGAATGGCAACAGCATCCTTCGCCCGATCCACTACTTCCCTATCGAAGAGCCGGATTCGGTGCCACCGGATGCGGTCCGGGCGGCGGAGCACGGCGACATCAACCTGATCACCCTTCTGATGGGTGCCAGTGCCGAAGGCCTCGAAGTCCTCAGGCGCGACGGAAAGTGGATCCCGATCACCGCGCTGCCGGATCAACTCGTGGTAAACGTGGGCGACATGCTGGAGCGATTAACCAACGGGCGACTGCGCTCCACGATCCACCGGGTAGTCAACCCGCCGCGCGACCGAATGAATACGCCCCGGTATTCTATTCCTTTCTTTATGCATCCCCGGTCAGAGGTCGATTTGTCTTGCCTGGCCTCTTGCATTGACGACGATCACCCAAAGCTTTACGAAGATATTACCGCAGGTGAATTCCTGGATCAGCGCCTGGCTGAAATTGGCCTGAAACGATAATGTCAACTTAAGTCCACCATCCTTGTTTGATCGCAAAGCATATACCCTCTTTTTGAGGGATATATTTCTGCTTGCACTGACTACGTTCGGAGGTGCCCAGGCCCACATTGCGCATTTTCACAAGGTGCTCGTCGCTCGTCGCGGATATCTTACCGAGGAAGATCTGATGGAGCTATATTCTCTTTGTCAAATCCTTCCCGGGCCAACATCAACACAAACACTGACTGCCATTGGGTTTCGATTGGGCGGCCCCAACCTTGCCTATCTCACGCTGTTGGTGTGGATGCTTCCCGCCGTCACCTTCATGACGACTGCAGCCATTCTGATGTCGGACATACAAGAGAAGAGTTGGTCGCTACAGTTCACTCGATTCATTCAACCCATGGCAGTCGGTATAGTAGCCTATGGAGCATACCGCATCAGCATGCGGACGGTGAAGTCGAAAACCGGCGTTGCCCTCTTGATTCTTGCTGCTGTGTTTTCGTACCTCTATCAGACTCCTTTTGTATTCCCCTCGATATTGTTGTGCGGAGGGCTTGTCACGGCCCTTAAGTACAAGAGTTTGCCGAGAAATCACCATGAGAAGATCGTTATCTCCTGGTCGAACTTTGCTTTGTGGGCCGGCGTGCTGATACTGGCCGCTTCACTTGGTGCACTGACTGGTTTTCTCCCCATTCGGATCTTCGAGAACTTTTATCGTAACGGAAGCCTGATCTTTGGCGGAGGGCAGGTCCTCACCCCGCTGTTGTACACGGAGTTTGTTGAGTACAAGCGGTACCTCACCTCGAATGAGTTTTTGTCAGGGTACGCGGTCGCGCAAGCGTTGCCGGGTCCGGTGTTTTCATTCAGCAGTTATGTGGGCTCGCTTGCCATGCGCGAGTATGGAACAGGAGGGGAGATCGTCGGTGCGCTCATGGCCGCTTTCGGGATATTCCTTCCGGGAACGTTCCTGATCTTTTTTGTCATCCGGTTTTGGGAGGGATTGAAAAGCTATCGCGTGGTGCGGGCATCACTGGAAGGCATCACTGCAGCCAGCGCCGGCCTGGTGATAGCTGCTGCGGTGATCATGTTTCAGCCGCTCGAAAACTCGGCGACCAATATCGCATTTACGGCGGGGACGTTTCTGCTCCTTGCCTTTACGCGCATCCCGTCGCCAGTGATTATTGCGCTCGGACTAATGCTTGGATTCTTGCTCAAATAAAAAACCCCGACAGCGTCGGGGTTCTCTTAATCTCTTTTAAGGATTGCTTTTAGTTCAACTTGAACACGATCGGGAGCACCATCTTTTGACGTACGGGTTTCCCTCTCTGCTTTCCGGGTTTCCATTTCGGGGCGTTCTTAACAACGTTTACAGCAAGCTCATCGCATCCTGCACCGATACCCTTGATGGCCTTTACGTCAGTCAGTGAACCGTCCTTCTCAACGACAAACTCAACGAACACACGTCCTTCAATTCCCATGCGTCGGGCCTGTGCCGGGTATTTGCCCTGCATAGCCTTACCCACATATTCATAGAATGCGTTCATGCCGCCGATAGGAGCCGCCGTTTCTTCCACGACGAGGAAGATCTCATTGGGGTCTTCCTTTTCTACTTCCTGCGGCTGGATGGTAATCACCTCAACCTTGGTTTCTTCGGTGATCTCATTATCCATGTCGATCTCAATCTCCTCCTCGATCACTTCCTCGTCAGGAACCTCAACAATTTGAGGCTGCTGAACTTTCGGGGGAGGTGGAGGTGGTTGCTCCGTAGGAGGCACCTCAATGATCTCTTCGAAGATATTATTGTTGCGGGCAAGATCGTTCACATTGGAAGTGTCTCGGACCTTGTATTCAAAGGCGAACACAGCGATCAGCAGACTGACCACAAGCCCAATATTGAAAAACAGCCCGCTTTTCTTCGTGAGATCCGCTTTTTCGGTCTTCTTGGGTTCCATAGGTTTAGTGTTTACCGATAGAATACCAAAGTTAGCAAATAGTCACACTTTTTAAACACAAAAACTGATTTTCGGCTATTTCCGTGCTCCGTAGAACAGGGTAATGAAAAGTGTGGGGAATACAGAATAGTTCCGCGCCTCGGGAACAAGCTCTATTTCGCTCGTATAGGCGTCCAGGAGGAACCCGGCCTCGAAACCGGTTACCTGGTTTTTATTGGTTCCCAGTTCGAAATTCAGGGCTGCCTTGAGGTTACCCCCCATCTTTAACTTCGAATCGCCAATACCCTCGAAGAGGCGTCCTGTGCCGTAAATTGACAGCACGTCCATTCCCGGCTTGTATTGCTCGTGAATGGTGAACCCAAACCCTCCATCGGAGGCCCTTTCCACGTAATACGGCGCGACAATTCCGATTGTCGGTCCGGCAGCAAATACCGCCTTGATCTCAACGCCCTGCTGTGGTGCCTTCTTGAAGAGGATCAGATCACGTCCGTACTGAAGCCGCAGCGCATACAGGTAATTGCTCTTGCCATAAATGAAAAAGTTCCCCGTAGTCGACGAGTTGACTCTGCGTTCTTGCGGATGCTTCACGTTCATGATCTCCAGACCGTACGTCTCAAGCTGCCTCTCGGTGAGCTTACGGGCCTTCTTGAAGACGAACCCGCCAATAAGGCCACCAGACGTATTCTTGTTAATTCCCCAGGTGAATTCCGATTGGTATTCGTAGCTGTCCTGAGTTTGGGCACAGGCGGAGGATACGAGCAGCGCCGACAGACCTGCGGCGATGAAGCATGTAAAGATTCTAGCCAACATACGGAATGACGTCCTTAAAGTTATGATTTAAAGCCAAACCGCAAAAGGGAAAAAACGCATAACCTCGCATAAATGCTTTTCGGATATCGGGCGGGCTGATTTTCCCGTGCGCGCAGTACCCCAATCAGTCGTACCAAAGGCCCGCTTCGCCCTTGTCGTACCGGGGTTTACCTACTTTTTGCTTCAGGTGTTCGGGTTGGCTGTCGTTCTTTTTGAAGGTCCGCGTCCACCACAATCGGAAGCCGGTGAGCGCATCCTTTTCGCCCTTGACGTTGTTCTTGTTAATCTTAATGAACCGGGAATCAGGATGGAGATCGCTCTTGCTGAAGAGCTGGAACTTGTTCATCCGAATGTTGCCCTGATACGCAGATGCCCGTGCGAATGCACGCCCCGGTTCGCGTACCTTGAGCGCGTCGTCCGAACTGCTGGGATTGCGCACGTAACGGTATGCTGCGGTGCGGCCTCGAATGCCGGCCACATCGAAAGTGTTCTTTTCCGGCTTTGCTTTCTTGAGTGCGTCGTCGGCAGCATTGGGATTGGGAACATAGCTTCTGCCGAAACGGCTCAGCCTTACGTTCCCCTTGTACCGAAAGGCCGCGACGTGTACGTCGGAAGGCGGCTTGCTCTTGATGGGTGTTTCTTTGTTGTTCCAAAGTTTGCCGCTCACACTCGTGCCTGCGTTGCGCGGTGTTAGGGGCCGACCGCCTTTGATATTGCCTTGAAAGATGGCTTGTGTCCTGATGCTCCGAGGAGGCGCTTTTCCTTCCACCGGCATGCCATCGTTGTTCCAGTTGTCTCGACCCTTGCTTTCGCCGGCATTCCGGGGTTTGAGCGGTCGCTTCAATCGCATATTCCCCTGGAACGCTCCCGCACGGAGGTCGGTGTTGGTTGCCGGCTTGCGCGGCAGGGGCTGCTCCTTGTTATTCCACAAAACGCCGCTCTTGCTCTTGCCCGCACGGCGGGGCGTAAGCGGCGGTCGCCACTTCATATTGCCTTGAAATGATCCGGCGCGAAGGTCCGTAGCGGTGGCTGGTTTGGTTGCAATTGCCCGCTCCTTGTTGTTCCACAACACTCCGCTTCGGCTCTTGCCTGCCCTCCGCGGTGTAAGGGGTTCACGCCATTTCATATTGCCCTGAAACTTGCCGGCGCCGAGGCTGGCGGCAGAAGGCTGCTTCCTTGGCAGGGGGTTACCCTGGTTGTTCCACATTTTGCCACTGCGACTCTTGCCGGCACGGTGTGGAGTCAGGGGAGTTCGGCTTTTGGTGCGGGCGGTCACGCCTCCAACACCCAGAATCCCGATGCCGGGTGCTCTACCCTGTATCGCCTTTCCCGGTCGTTTTTCGCCGGGTTCGGTGGCACTAATGTAACCGGTGCCTTTCCGCCTCGGATGAATGCGGGTATCGCCGAACCGGGGCTGCGAAGAGTAAATTCGACCTGAAAGCCGGGTGCCCACTTCGTTCTTGGTGCGTGGATCAGTTCTGCGGATCCTTCTCCCCGTGATGTCGCCCTTCCAGGCCTTCGGTGCACGAATTCCGGAGGACATCATGCGCGGGGCGCCTCGGTAGGGCTTGTCATCACCCACGCGCTTTCGGCCTCTGTACGGGTCAGATGGCTGGACGAGGGGCTGGGGCGGTGTCCGGTAGTTCCTACCCCGCGGTGGCCGTCCGGCCGGATCGGTGAGGCGGGCCTGGTCGCCTCGCTTGTGCTTACGCGAAAAGCGCGCTATGGGATTGATACTGGTATGTCGGATGTACGCCCGCGAAGCCGATCGCGGAACGACGCGTTTTTTCCCTCTACCATAGTCACCCGGCTCGCGTTGTATCATCTTAAGGTGGTCCAGCTGGGGCTTGTTGGAATAGACATTTCGCGCTTTGCCTGTTGCAGAGCGTACGTTAACCCGGCGGCCGAAAACACCGCTGCTCCAGGGTTTTTGCGTATCGCGGGGACGGGTTCCCATAACAGGCGCCACAGGTTTTCCGGGGCGGTCGCCATCCCGCTTTTTCGCTGCTGCGCGGGCAGCCTTCGGTGGAGGGAAAGTGGAGTTCGCACGAACGGCCGACGACTTATTCCTGGTCCGCACGCGCCGGCCTGCAACATCCCGGGTTCGAGGTTTGTCCCCTTGCTTGACGCGCGACTTCATCCTGGTTTCGCGGAGTTTTCCGCTATTGCGCACGGGCTTATCGCCCCGGCGCTCCTGCGAATACGCCGGCGCCGCCAGCAAAGCCACGACAAAGGCAAGTACTGCGATCCTCACGAACCGGCCAAAAATGGAGGCATTATGATCCCTGTGCCTGTTCAAAAAAATAGGGCGTATATAACCCGCTAATTTACCTAAAATTTCATCAACTCCCCGATCCGGGCCCTCAAGCGTCCTTTTGGCAGGAAGTTCTGCTCCAAAGGGGCGGCGAATGGCACTGGGGTGTCCAGCGAGGCTACCCGAAATACGGGGGCGTCCAGGTATTGGAAACACGTTTCGGCAATCCAGGCAGCCAGTTCAGCGCCCACCCCTCCTGTTAACGTATCCTCATGGAGGATCAGTACGCGGCCGGTCTTTTTCACGCTGTCAGCCACCGTTTCCTTGTCCCACGGAAGCAGGGTTCGCAGGTCGATAATCTCAGCATCCACACCCATCTCGTCCACCGCCTCCCGGGCCCAATGCACACCCATACCGTACGTGATGATGGACATGTCGGCCCCCGGGCGGTCGACTTTTGCCCTCCCGATCTCTACAGTGTAATACTCCGAGGGCACAGGACCGTTGAGGGAGCGGTAGAGGTACTTATGCTCAAAGTACATTACCGGGTTTGGATCTTCGAACGCAGCACAGAGCAATCCTTTCGCGTCGTATGGCGTTGCCGGGTACACAATCTTTAACCCCGGTGTATGAAAAAACCAGGCTTCAGTACTTTGCGAGTGGAAGGGTCCGGCAGCAGTGCCCGCCCCGGTGGGCATGCGGATCACCACGTCGGCAGCCTGCCCCCAGCGCCAATGAATCTTGGCCAGGTTGTTTACGATCTGGTTAAACCCTTCAGTGACGAAGTCCGCAAACTGCATCTCCACCATCGCCTTCATTCCTTTCATCGCCAGCCCGAGGGCCGCGCCCACCACTGCGGCTTCGCAGAGCGGCGTGTTGCGTACCCGATCTTCACCAAAGCGCTGCATCAACCCATCCGTGACCTTAAACACACCGCCATAGGCTGCGATGTCCTGGCCCATCAATACAAGGTCCGGGAACCGTTCCATACACTGCGCCAGGCCTTCCGAAATCGCATCGATGAACCTGCGTTCAGGATAATTGCCCGCGGGCGGATCGATAATGGAAGTCGTGGTCGGAGCGTAAACATCGGCCAGTTCCCGTTCCGTATCGGGTTCAACACGCGGTTCTGAAAATGCGCTCATCGCCGCGTCGATCCAGCTCCGAATGTTTTCGCGGATGGCAGCGATCTCCTCTTCCCGTATGATCTTCTCTCGAAGCAGATAGGCCTCGTAGTTGTCGATCGGATCTTTCTTCCTCCACTCCTCTAACAGAGATACAGGCACATACCTGGTACCGGATGCCTCTTCATGACCACGCATTCGGAAGGTCATGCACTCGACGAGTACCGGTGCCGGATTTTCACGGATGCGCGCGGCAAGGGCACGAATCGTCTTGAACACTTCCAGGATGTTGTTGCCATCGATGGTGATACCCTCGATGCCATAACCGGGCGCCTTTGCAGCGAGCGACTCGCACCGGAACTGTTCGTGATTCGGCGTGGACAGACCGTAGCCATTGTTCTCGACGATGAAGATTACGGGCAGGTCCCAAACGGCAGCTAGATTGATCGCCTCGTGAAAGTCACCCTCGCTCGTCCCGCCGTCGCCATTGAAGACTGCAGTCACCTTGTTTTCGCGCTTGAGCTTGCACGCAAGCGCCACACCTGCAGCCAGCCCGTTCTGAGGGCCCAAATGAGAGATCATGCCAACGACATGATGGTCATGCGATCCGAAATGAAAGGAACGATCTCTTCCTTTCGTAAATCCTCCTTCGGTACCTTGCCATTGTGCGAACAGACGCTTGAGCGGAACATCACGGACAGTGAACACGCCCAGATTTCGATGCATGGGGAAGATGTATTCGTCGGAATCGAGCGCGGCGGAAACGCCTACGGCGATGGCTTCTTGTCCGATGCCGCTGAACCACTTGCTGATCCGGTTCTGGCGCAGAAGGATCAACATCTTCTCTTCGATCATCCTGGGACGAAGCAGTTGCTCATACAGGTCGACGAGCTCCTGGTCAGATAGTCCTTCTCTGTTGTACTCCATGGCACGTAACGCCGCCAATTTCACAAAATAAAGGCAAGTTGTGACGTCGTTCTTATTATTTTTGCCCCCTATGATTCGGTATGAGGCGTTTACTTTGGATAATGGGCTGCGTGTGATCGTACATGAAGATCCCACGGTGGAAATCGCTGTGGTGAACATTCTGTATGATGTAGGCTCGCGGGATGAACACCCTGACAAAACGGGATTTGCTCACTTGTTCGAGCACCTTATGTTTGGTGGATCTGCAAACATCCCTTCCTACGACGAGCCGCTGCAGCGCGTAGGGGGCGAGAGCAATGCTTTCACCAATACGGATGTAACCAACTACTACCTCACAGTACCTGCGGCCAATATCGAAACGGGGTTCTGGCTTGAGAGCGACCGAATGCTGAGTCTCTCTTTTGATCCAGAAGTACTCGAAGTGCAGCGCAAAGTCGTTATCGAGGAGTTCAAGCAGAACTATCTCAATCAGCCTTATGGCGATGTCTGGCTGAAGTTGAGGCCACTGGTGTACGACGTTCATCCTTACCAGTGGGCGACTATCGGAAAAGATATAAGTCACATCGCCAACGCCACGCTCGACGAAGTAAAGGATTTCTTTTTCCGGTATTACGTTCCCTCCAATGCGATACTTGTCGTTGCGGGTAAAGTATCGGTACCGCAGGTGCGGGAACTGGCTGAAAAATGGTTTGGTCCTATTCCCGGAGGCAATACTCCTCGCCGTGAGTTGCCGCGCGAGCCTATTCAGCAAAAGGCGAAATTCGCGACGTTCACAGCCGATGTACCGGCAGATGCGTTCTACCAGGCGTTTCACATGCCCGGACGATTTGACGATGACTTTTATGCTGCCGACCTGATGTCTGACGCACTCGGCCGCGGCCCCTCAAGCCGATTGTACCAGCAACTCGTACGGAAGAAGGAGCTATTTACTTCAGTCAGCACACACACAACCGGCTCTATCGATCCGGGTATGTTAGTGATCAGCGGCCGGGTAAAACCCGGGGTAACCATTGAAGATGCCCATAAGGCCGTACACGATATGGTGGGTGATCTGGCGGCTAAAGGCCTCGAAGAAGAAGAACTGGAACGCGTGAAAGCTCAGGCCGAGTCGTCGCTGGAGTTTGCCGAGGTGGAGGTGCTGAATCGCGCGATCAATCTTGCGTTTGCCACCTTGTCGGGTGATACCTCACTCGTCAACCAGGAGGCGGAGCGCATCATGCGGATTACTCCCGACGATATTCGTCGCGTCGCAGCGAATGTGCTGCGCGAAGACAATGCATCCGTTATGTACTATCGAAGCAGCCAGTCTGCCAGCCAGGTACTGAAAGACGCGTCATGAAAATTCGGGTGGGTATGGGATTCGACGTCCACCGCCTTGAGGCGGGGCGCGACTTTATTATCGGCGGCATACGACTCGAAGGGTCCGACAAAGGCGCCGTGGGCCACTCGGATGCTGATGTGCTCATCCACGCCATTTGCGATGCCCTGCTGGGCGCGGCTAACCTGCGCGACATCGGATTTCACTTCGCGAATACCGACAGCCGCTGGAAAGATATGGACAGCAAATACTTTCTCAGCGAAGTGACGAAGATGCTCTCCGCCCGCGGCTGGAAGGTTGGCAATGTCGATTGTACGATATGCCTGGAAAAGCCTAAGATCAATCCCCACGTCGATACCATGAAGGAAACGCTTGCACCGCTTATGGACGTGGAACCGGATGCTGTTTCGATAAAGGCCACAACCAGCGAGAAACTGGGATACGTTGGCCGCGAAGAGGGTGTTAGCGCGTCAGTTGTCGCGCTGATCTTCCAGGAGTAATGGAACCCCGGATCATCACTACGGACGATGGCTCGCACTCGCTGTATCATACAGCACTGAATGAAACTTATCACTCGCGACACGGCGCCCTCACTGAGTCCCGGCATGTGTTCATCGAGAATGGTCTCGCTCAAGTGCCGCCTTCAGTCGATCCCATTCGTGTGTTGGAGGTTGGTTTTGGTACGGGACTGAATGCACTGCTTACGTGGCTTTATGCTCGATCTTCAGAGCGCTTGGTTTACTACACCGGCATCGAACCCTTTCCTCTTAAAGCGGATACCTGGCGCCTCCTCAACTACAGCACGTCATTAAGCGCTGAACGTGAATTCACCACACTTCACGAGGCATCGTGGAATGAAGCCCATGAGTTGGATGCCTTTTTCCATTTTTCAAAATTGAGCATGGGTATCGAAGACTTCGTGGCCTCGGGACTGTTGTTTGATGTTGTATATTACGATGCTTTTGCACCTGAAAAGCAACCCGCCATGTGGTCAAGCGAGGCCCTCGGTGTTACCGTGGGGGCTATGCGACAAAAAGGAATTCTGGTCACATACTGTGCTAAGGGCCAGTTCCGTCGCACGCTGCGTTCCCTGGGAATGGAAGTTGAGGCTTTGCCCGGTCCGCCGGGAAAAAGGGAAATGACGCGCGCGCGAAAAACCTGACCCAAAAAGCCAAAAAAAGCGGGCTATCAAAATCGCAAAATCGTTCTGGTCGCAATCGTTCGCGTTTGAGATATTTCAAAATGCGTTGAAGGATTTGTAAAAAAACTCAAAAAATTCTCCTTAAACCTGAGTCTTGGCAAAATTTTCTGCCGTTATTTTGATAATTTACCAAACCGAATTGATAAAATCCGGGTTTCTTCGCTAAGTCCGAATGGGGATTTTAACCCGTTTTTCTTGTTACAGTGAGAGAACCTACAGATAGGCCGTCGGAGTCGGCGGTTGTGCTAAACTAAATGATGAACAACCTTAATTCAATGAATCAAGACACCAGGAAGGGCCTTTACAGACCAGAACTGGAGCATGACGCCTGCGGGATTGGGTGTATTGCAAGCATCAACGGCGTGCGTTCGAACGAGGTTTTGACGGATGCACTGTCGATGCTGGAAAATATGGAGCATCGGGGCGGAAAGGGTTGCAACCCGAAAACCGGCGATGGCGCCGGTGTGCTCCTGCAAATACCGCATGAATTTTATGAAGAGGAGTGTGCAAGCCTTGGCTTTCAGTTGCCCGAGGCCGGCAAGTATGGTGTGGGCATGGTATTCTTTCCGCGTGATAAAAAAGTAGTGGAGGAATGTCGTAGGATATTACTGCGCAATATTGAAGAACTCGGCCTGTCCCTCATCGGATTCCGGGTGGTCCCTGCCGATCACAGCGTGCCGGGTCCCGGTGCATCGGAAGTTGAACCGACCATCGAGCAGGTGTTTGTCAAGCCACAGGATGAAAGCATGGCGAGAGATGCGTTTGAACGCAGACTCTTTGTTCTCCGCAACCACACCTCACATGTTGTAGCCAACGAAGTACAGGGCAACAACTGTGAATTCTACATTGCGAGCTTTTCGTCCAAGACGGTAGTATATAAGGGACAGTTGCGTACAGAGCAGCTGCGAAAATATTTCTATGACCTTCAGGACAGCAGGGTGAAGACAGCGCTGGCGCTGATCCACTCGCGGTTCTCGACCAACACGTTCCCGAACTGGAAACTTGCACAGCCCTTCCGTTATATTGCCCACAACGGTGAGATCAACACCATTCGGGGTAACGTAAACAAAATGAAGTCCAAGGAAGCACTGTTCCGGTCTTCGTTGTTCACACCGGCTGAGCTTGAAAAGCTTTTGCCGATTACCAATCCGCAGGCTTCCGATTCCGCCAACCTCGACGCTCTTGTGGAGATGCTCGTCCTGGCAGGCCGGTCAATTCCTCATGTGCTCATGATGCTCGTGCCGGAGGCCTGGCAGGACAACAAACTCATGGATCCACACCGAAAGGCGTTTTACAAGTACCATGCTTCCATGATGGAACCGTGGGACGGTCCTGCCGCCCTCGTGTTTACGGACGGAGAAAGGATTGGGGCCACGCTTGACCGCAACGGGCTACGGCCGATGCGCTATTGCGTTACAAAAAGCGGGCGCATCGTCATGGCATCGGAGGCCGGTGCATTGCAAATCGATCCCCGCGACGTCCTGGAAAAGGGACGCATCACACCCGGGAAGATGATACTGGCCGACCTGACGGAGGGGAAGATTCTGTACGACGATGAGGTAAAGCGCTCCGTATACGAGCACAAGCACTACTATAACTGGATTATCCAAAACCGGCTGAAACTGCGGCTGGAGCCGGAACCAGAGACTTTCGAAGAAAAGTACGATCCTGCTAGCCTGGTCCGCCGGCAAAACGCCTTCGGGTTCACGAATGAAGATCTGCGAGCGATACTGATACCGATGGCTCAAAAGGGATATGAGCCCATCGGCTCCATGGGAGACGATACACCGCTCGCCGTGTTGTCGCAGGAAAGCCGCCACATTTCGAATTATTTCAAACAACACTTTGCACAGGTAAGCAACCCGCCGATCGACCCGATCCGCGAACGGCTTGTGATGTCCCTGTTCACGCGCGTGGGAGCCAGCCTGAACGTGCTGGAGGAAACGCCTCAGCACACGCGTCAGATACACATCTCCCAGCCCGTGTTGTCGAACAAGGACCTGGAGAAACTTAAGAACATGCAGAAGGAAGGCTTTGAGTATGCCGTCATCAGCGGCGTGTTCAAAGCCGACGGCAAACCCGGAAGGCTGGAAGAAAGCCTGAAGCGCATTTGCCTGGAGGCCGAAGAGGCCGTCCACGAGGGAAAGAAGATCCTGATCATTTCCGATCGCCGGATCAGTGAGGAGTTCGCACCGATTCCGTCGCTCATGGCAACCGGCGCGGTACATCACTACCTGGTGGAAAAGCGAATCCGGACAAAGGTTGGCCTTGTTGTCGAGGCTGGCGACGTCTGGGAGGTACACCATTTTGCCACCATCATCGGTTACGGTGCAAGTGCGGTGAACCCTTACCTTGCACTGGAAACAATTCACACCTTGGTCGAAGCCGGAGAGCTCGGCGAAAAGATGACTGATGAGGCCGCCTTCGCGAACTATCAGAAGGCCATAGGAAACGGGTTGCTGAAAGTGATGTCGAAGATGGGCATCAGTACCCTTCAATCGTATCAGTCGGCGCAGATTTTTGAAGCGCTCGGCCTCGGAACAGAGGTAATCGACCGCTGCTTCCGCGGCACGATCAGCAGGATTGATGGGTTGTCGTTCGACGACCTCGCTGAAGAAGTGCTCGTGCGCCACCGTCTCGCATTTCGGCAACGGGCCGACAGGCTGCAGGAGGGAGGCGTTTACCAATGGAAGCGGAAAGGAGAAAAGCACCTTTTCGATCCGGAGACAATACACCTGCTTCAGCACTCTACGCGCAGAAATGATTTTTCCCTGTACAAGAAATACGCGGAGCGAATCAACGACCAGACCCGCCATACGCTGACGCTACGCGGCATGTTTGAATTCAAGAAGCGAAACAGCGTGCCGCTGGAAGAAGTCGAACCCATCGAAGACATCATGAAGCGCTTTGCAACAGGCGCCATGTCGTTCGGCTCCATTTCATACGAAGCACACAGCACGCTGGCGGTCGCCATGAACCGAATCGGAGGCAGGAGCAACAGCGGTGAAGGCGGCGAAGACGAAAGCCGGTTCGAACGAAAGCCCAATGGCGATTGGGAGCGCTCTGCCATCAAGCAGGTAGCCTCCGGAAGGTTTGGCGTAACAAGCCACTACCTGGCAAACGCAGATGAATTACAGATCAAAATGGCCCAGGGCGCGAAGCCTGGAGAAGGCGGACAGCTGCCGGGCCACAAGGTGGATGAGTGGATTGGACGCGTTCGACATTCCACGCCGGGTGTTGGACTGATTTCGCCGCCACCGCACCACGATATTTATTCTATCGAAGACCTGGCTCAACTAATCTTCGACCTGAAGAACGCTAACCCTTCGGCACGCATCAACGTGAAGCTCGTATCGCAAGCCGGTGTGGGAACAGTAGCTGCAGGCGTAGCCAAAGCAAAGGCAGACGCCATCCTTATTTCCGGCGCGGACGGCGGTACGGGAGCTTCTCCTATCAGTTCGATTCGTCATGCCGGGTTGCCCTGGGAACTCGGTCTCTCCGAAGCGCACCAGACGCTGGTGAAGAACAATCTCAGGAGCCGGGTGGTGCTTCAAACGGACGGACAGATCCGCACGGGTCGCGACATCGCCATTGCGGCGT
>Ga0079224_100001610_pt1 | contig 26319 bp, 25 predicted proteins | sample Stecom2015_FD_80414 | JGI IMG/M metagenome (GOLD analysis project Ga0079224, IMG submission 80414) | Agricultural soil microbial communities from Utah to study Nitrogen management - Steer compost 2015 | ecosystem: Environmental > Terrestrial > Soil > Agricultural land | place: USA: Utah... | reverse complement strand
GGGTGAAGGGGAGTTCGAGGACGTCCGCCGCAGGCTCGCCGTGATCGGCCGAGGGACCGCAACAACCCGACACCGTGACCGCCTCTCCGAGTCTCCTCGCTGTTCTCGCTGGTTCGCTTCGCCACAGTAGTCGAGCCCGCCGACGGTGCCGGAACGAACGGGGTGCTCGTGCGGCGGCGCGGGCGGGGGTAAGGCGAGGCGCACCAGGAGGGGAAAGAGGTGCACCACGAGGGGAAAGGCGAGGTGCACCACGAGGTGTTGTGTCGCATCACCACCCGTACACGCATGGTGCGGCAGGTAATCGGGTAGTGAACATGATCATTCAACAGGGAGGGGTGGGTGGGTAGGGTGGAAGTCAAGGTCGGCAACGGGTAGGTGAGCGCGATTTCTGGAATCGCGGCAGCTTACGGTCCATTCGATCCGCTCGAAGGATTGCGGATGCTGGACCGGCTGACCCATCGCGGCCCGGACGGGCAAGGCGTTCGCACGTTCGACCACGCGTGGCTGGGCCACCGGCTGCTGGCGATCGTCGACTTCGACGCCGGCCTCCAGCCGTTGAGCGACCCGGACGGCACCCGGCTGCTGGTCGGTGACGGCGAGGTCTACAACTACCGCCGGCTGCGCCGTGAACTTGAGCGACGCGGCCACGTGTTTCGTACCCGAACCGATCACGAAAGCGTGTTCCACCTGCTCGAAGCCGATGGCCTGGACGCGTTGTCCCGGTTGTGGGGATGGTTCGCGTTCGTGGGTGCCACAGCCGACGGCGGCTTCTTCGCCGCCCGCGACACCATCGGCATCTCACCGCTGTACTGGACCGGCCCCGGCGACACGGTGGTGTTCGGCAGCGAGCTGAAGGCGTTCGACCCGGACCGTCGGCCCGATGTCGAGCCCTTCCCGCCAGGTCACGTGTGGACACCGGACGAAGGACTGCGGGAGTTCCGCAGCCTGCCCGAGGTCGAGCCGGTCATCGCTGCGGCCGCGAGCGAGCCCGAGGCCGAGCCGTCCGACGACGTGCTGGCCATGATCCGCGAGCGGCTGATCGCCGCGGTCGAACGCCTCATGGAGACCGACGTGCCGGTGGGGTCGCTGCTGTCCGGCGGGCTGGACTCCAGCATCGTCACCGCGATCGCCGCACGCCACATGCATCGGCAGGGCCGCCAGTTGCCCACGTTCGCCGTCGGCCTCGTCGACAGCGACGACCTCCGCAAGGCCCGGCAGGTGGCCGCTGAGCTGGGCACTGACCACCACGAGCGGGTCTACACCGACGACGAGCTCATCGACTGGGTCCCGGAGGTCATCCGGGTCATCGAGTCGTTCGACCCGCAGCTGGTCCACAGCTCGGTCCCGAATCTGCTGGTGTCCAAGATGGCCGCGCGATCGGTGAAGGTCGTGCTCATCGGTGAGGGCGCAGACGAGCTGTTCGCCGGCTACGACTACTACAGCAAGATCAAGGACGAGAAAGACCTGCACGAGGAGCTGCTCGAGACGATCCGCGGGCTGCACGTCGGCGGTCTGCAACGGGTCGACCGCGTGGCCGGCGCCACCGGCCTGGAGGCTCGTACCCCGTTTCTCGATCTGGACGTGGTCGAGCTCGGGCTCAGCCTGCCCGCGCAGTGGAAGCTGTCGCACGGCGGCCGGATGGAGAAGTGGCTGCTCCGCAAGGCGTTCACCGGATGGCTGCCCGAACGGGTGTTGTGGCGGCCCAAGGCTCAGTTCGGCGAAGGCACCGGTGCCCGGGACGCGCTGGGCGAGTACTATGCCTCTACGGTCTCGCCGGAGGAGTTCGAGGCGCAACGCGGTGTCATCGACCCGCCCTTGCGCTCTCCCGAGGAGTTGGCCTACTACCGCCTGTTCGAACGCGAGCTCACCGGCATAGACCCACGTAACCTCGTCGGCCGTTTCGCCGAGTGGTGACTCCGCGTCCTCCGGCCTGAGTGGAGGTTCCGATGACCACTCTTCGCGTCGCCGTGGCGCAGATCCCGAACCGGGTCGGCGACCTGCGTGGCAACACCGAGCGCATCGGCGCGGCCATGGACTGGGCCGAACACGACGTCGAAGCCGACGTTCTCGTGTTCCCTGAGCTCGCCCTGACCGGCTACGGACTCGGCGACCTGGTGCTGCACCGCGAGTTCGTCGACGACGCCGCCGATGCGCTCTCCAAACTCGCCATCCGCTCGGGCCGGGTGACCACCGTGGTGAGCACGGTCGAGCGGGTGCCGCCGGTCCGCTGGGCCGACAGCCGCGAGCGAGACGTCGCCATCAGCGCCGCGTTGCTGTGCGGGGGAGAGATCCGCGGCCGGTACATCAAGTCGCTGCTGCCCTTCTACGACGTGTTCGACGAGGGCCGCCACTTCGTGCCGGGAACCCAGCCCGACGCGCTGTGGCGCATCGGTGACGTCGTGGCCGGTGTGGTCATCTGTGAGGACATGTGGTCCGCCGACGGTCCGCCGGAGGCGCAGAGCGCGGCCGGCGCGCGCGTCCTGCTGGTCCCGAACGCCTCACCGTTCCACCGGGGCAAGGCCGAAGGCCGGCTGGCCACCACCCGGGCGGTGGCGGTGCGCAACGGCCTGCCGGTGGTCTACGTGAACTGCGTCGGCGGGCAGGACGACCTGGTGTTCGACGGCGGCTCGATCGTCGTCGACGCGCAGGGCCGCCTGCTGCACCGCGGGCGGGAGTTCGCCGCCGACCGGTTCTGGCTCGACCTCGAAGTCGCCCCGCCACGTGTGGTGGGGCGATCGGTCACGAACGTTCACACCCGGCCCACCATGCGCCCGTCGCCACTCGCCTTGGAGCCGCCCAGGGAGCCGATGGGTGAGGTAGAAGCCGTCTGGCACGCCATCACGACCGGGCTGCGCGACTTCGTCGAGCACAACGGGTTCGAGGGGGTGGCGCTGGGGTTGTCGGCGGGCATCGACTCTTCTGTCGCCGCGGCGCTGGCGGTCGACGCCGTGGGCGCAGAGAACGTGTTCGCTGTGGCCATGCCCTCGCCGGATACGGCTGCTGCTGAGACCGAGGACGCCCGCCGGCTGGCCGAAAACCTCGGAATCTCCTTCGAGGTCATCCCGGTGCAGATGCAGGCCGCCGCGGAGGACGTCCCGCTCGCGGTGCGCCGTCGCCACCCGGAGGTCTCCCCGCTGGAGCGGGAACGGCATTACGCCCGAGCCCGGGGCGCCGTGCTCGGCGCGGCCTTCGGCGAGCGCGGATATCTCGTCCTTGCCACGGGGAACAAGAGCGAGATCTCGATCGGGGCGGCGTCGCTGGCCGGCGACCTGCTCGGGGACTTCGCGCCGCTGAAGGACTGCCCGAAGACGCTGGTGTACGAGCTGGCCGGATACCGCCAAGAGCGCAGCCCGGTGTTCCCGCCCGGAGTGCTGCGGCGACCGGCGACGACGCAACGTCTCGGCCCGGAGCACCTGCCCGACTACGAGATCCTCGACGACATCGTGCGCCGCCACGTCGAACACGGCGAGGACCTGTCGGACATCGTCGCTGCCGGACACGACCCCGACGTCGCCTTGTACGTCTTGCATCGCTTCGCCGCCGCCGAGCGCACACGCCGGTACGCACCGCCCGGCGTGAAGGTCACCTCGCGGGCTTTCGGCCAGGATTCCCGCTTGCCGATCAGCAATGCCTGGCGGACGCATCCCCGTCCGCTCTGACGCTGTGCGCCGCCCGCTCGGCGCGCTCGGACGGCTACTCTCGTGGCGTGGTGAGCCAGGCATCCGACGAGACCGATGTGGGCCGGCGCTCTCCGCGTCGGCTGCGGGCCGAGATCTGGATCGTGCTCGGGCTGTCGCTGGGACAGTCCGCCGTCTACGCCGTGGTCAGCCTGATCGCCAAGCTGACCGAGGACACGGCGTTGCGCGACCAGGTCGTGACGATGAACGTCTCGCGCAGCAGCCGGGGCTACCTCGACCTGACCTATCAACTGCTGTCCATCGGCTTCGCGCTGGTGCCGGTCGTGCTGGCCCTCTATCTGCTCTCATCGTCGGGTCGCTCGGCCACCCGTGCCATCGGCTTCGACTTCGCCAAGCCGGGACGCGACCTCGCCTTGGGCGCCGGCCTGGCCGCCGTCGTCGGGATCCCCGGCATCGGCATCTACCTGCTGGGCCGCCTGCTCAACGTCAACGCGACCATCGCGCCGGAAGGGCTGAACGAGCACTGGTGGACCATCCCGGTTCTGGTGTTGGCGGCCGTGGAGAACGCCGTGGTCGAAGAGGTCATCGTCGTCGGCTTCTTGATGACGCGGTTGCGGCAGCTGCAGTGGCGGCTCCCGGCGATCATCGCCACGAGCGCCGTGCTCCGCGGGTCCTACCACCTGTACCAGGGGTTCGGGATGGCCGTGGGCAATGCGTTGATGGGCGTGCTGTTCGCGTGGTGGTTCCACCGCACCGGCCGGGTGATGCCGCTGGTGATCGCACACACGATCCTCGACGTCGTCTCGTTCGTCGGCTATGCCTTGTTCCGCGACGCGCTCGGCCTGCCCTGACGGGTATGTCGCCCGCGCTCACCGGCCGGCATCGCTGATCCGTGGCATCATGCATGAGAGACCTCTCATGATGGTCTCATCGCGGTCTAGTCGGGCTGGAACAGCATCGTGAGCATGAAGTCTGCTGTCGCACTCGCGTTGGCCGGCCTGGCTGTGATCGTCGCCGCGGTGGTCGGTGTCGGTGCGCTGCTCGCCGGACCGTCGGCCGGGTCCGACCTCGGTGGTCCCGTCGACGTCGGCACCACCGACAGCACGGGCTCCGATCGCGGGGCGACGAGCCCGGCCGACAGCGCTTCGCCGTCCCCGACGCCGGACCGGACGAACCCACCGCGGCCCACCCCGACCGACGACGATGACGATGACGACGATGACGACGACGTGGGCGAACGGGTCAGTCCGCCGCCGCCGGTGAACCCCGACGACGACGATGACGATGACGATGACGACGAGGAGGATGACGACTGAAGCGCGACAGCGCCGGCGCCGTCGTTGACGGGCGCGTCTGGCTGTCAGTCCGCACCCGAGTCCTCGCGGCGGTCCTGGGGGCGACGATGCTGGGCATGCTCGTCGCCGGGGTGGCGGCCTTCCTCGTGCAGCGTGAACGGGTCGACGCGAGCATCGACGACAACCTGGCGCAGGAGGTCGAAGAGTTCCGGGAGTTCGCCCGAAGCGGGATCGACCCGGAGACCGGCGCTGAGTTCACGTCGGTGTCGCGGTTCCTCGAAGTCATCTTGCGGCGCAACGTTCCGGACGCCAACGAAGGCCTCGTGGCCCTGGTGGACGGGCGGCCCGCGTGGGTGCCGGGAACCGAGGTCGACGTCCAGCTCGAGGACGACCCGGAGTTTCTGCGCGAGGTCGCCCAGGTCCCCGACTCCGCTCGGGTCCAGCCCCGCACGGCCGAGACGTCGCTCGGCGCGTTGCGCTACGTCGTCGTGCCCGTGTCGGTGCCCGGCGACCCGTCGTCCGGGCGCTACGTCATCGCCTACTCGCATGATCTGGCGCACGCCGACGTCGTGGACGCGTTCCAGACCTTCGCCGCGGTGGCCGCCATCTCGGTGGTCGCCGTGGGCATCGTCGGTTACGCCGTCGTCGGCCGACTGCTGGGGCCGTTGCGGCTGCTGCGCGAGACCGCCCAGCGCATCAGCGACACCGATCTGTCCGGCCGGATCGCCGTCAGCGGCAACGACGATGTGTCCGAGCTCGCCCGTACCGTGAACGCCATGCTCGACCGGCTCGAGGTCGCTTTCGCCGCCCAGCGCGATGCGCTCGACGACGCCGGGCACGAGCTGCGTACGCCGATCACCATCATCCGCGGGCACCTCGAACTCGTCGACGTCGACGACCCCGCCGACGTCACCGAGACCCGCGACCTGGCCCTCGACGAGCTCGACCGGATGCACCGGATGGTCGACGAGCTCGTCATCCTCGCCAAGGCCAAGCGCCCGGACTTCGTGCGCCCACGCCCGGTCGAGGTGGGATCGCTGCTCGACGACGTCGTGGACAAGGCCGAAGCGCTCGCGCCGCGGGCCTGGACCGTCGACGCTCGAGCGGAGGCGAGCCTGCTGCTGGATCCGCAGCGCATCACCCAAGCCTTGCTCCAATTGGTGATGAACGCGGTAGCGTTCACCGATCAGGGCGACATCATCGCAGTGGGGGCGCAGGTCGACGATGACGTGGTGCGGTTGTGGGTACGCGATTCTGGACCGGGCGTGGCGCCGGAGGACGCAGAGCGCATCTTCGACCGCTTCGCCCGGGGGGACGGCGGCCGGGGCGGGGAGGGTTCCGGCCTCGGGCTGGCCATCGTTCGCGCCATCGCCGAAGCGCATCGTGGCCGAGTGGTGCTCGACGGGCGCCCCGGCGAGGGGGCGAAGTTCACCCTCGAGCTGCCGGCCCACGTCGCTCGTGCCGACGAGGCAGCTGTGGAGGGCTAGATGCACAGGATTCTGATCGCCGAAGACGAGTCGCGCATCGCCTCGTTCGTCGAGAAAGGGCTGCGCGCCGAAGGCATGACGCCGACGGTGGTCGGTGACGGCCGCGCCGCCTTCGACTACGCCATGACCGGCGGGTTCGACCTGATGGTTCTCGACATCGGGCTGCCGGTCATGGACGGGTTCTCGGTCCTTCGGCAGTTGCGAACCGCCGGCAGCGAGATGCCGGTGATCATCCTGACCGCGCGTGATTCCACGACCGACACCGTCGCCGGCCTCGAGGGCGGCGCGGACGATTACATGGCCAAGCCGTTCCGGTTCGAGGAGCTGCTGGCCCGGATCCGGCTGCGGCTACGTGAGGACCGCTCGCCGGACTCGATGCTGCTGCGTCAAGGTGGCCTGACACTCGACTTGCGCACCCACCGCGCCACCGTCGACGGGCGTACCGTCGAGCTGTCGGCGCGGGAGTTCGCGTTGGCCGAGACGTTCATGCGGCACCCGGGCCAGGTCCTCAGCCGAGAGCAGCTGCTCAGCCGAGTCTGGGGATACGACTTCGACCCGGGCTCGAACGTCGTCGACGTCTACGTGCGGTATTTGCGCCGCAAGCTCGGTGGCGAGCGGTTCCACACGGTTCGGGGCGTCGGTTACCGCTTCGTCGGCGACGAGTCCGACGCGGTGGAGGAGCCGGTGGGTCCGGCGCCTCGCGCCGACTGAGGCCGAAACAACAGTGGCACCAGCGCTGCGCTGGTGCCACGGTGCTGAGCTGAGCGTGCCTGGGCCGCCGTGCCGCGCCAGGGTCATCGAGGCGACGACGCGCTGTTCGCCGAGGCCGGGCTGGCCGGGGTGTTCGCCGAGGCAGCGGTGTTCGCGGAAGCCGCGGTGTTGGCCGACGCGGCAGAGCTGGCCGAGGCGCTGGTCGCCGCCGAATCCGACTGCGACGAGTCACCCGGCGAGACGGGGCCCTCGATGCTCGGCGACGACGGCGGAGCGTCGTCGCTGAACGACGGAGCCGCGACGACGGCACCAGCACCGATGCCTACCGCAGCCAGCGCCCCGACGGCGACCCACTTCTTCTTCTTGACCTTCACGACGTTCCTCCTTGCCGGTGAGCAACACCGGAAACGTTGCTGTTCGGTGCTGACATCCTCAGTTTCGACAGGCCGGGTGAAGCTACGAGGAGAGCCGGATGAGAGAGCTCTCAGATTCGCGTCGAGCCGGCCCCGAGCCACTGCTCGGCCAGCTCGATCCGCTCGACCGTGGCGGCCTGCCAACCAGGCTCCTGGGCGCGATACGGCCCGGTGGCCAGCGACATCAACACTCCGGCCGTGCGGGCGTACAACTCGCGCCGATCAACCTGCAGTTCGAACCGCTGCGTCCACTGGGTCAGCGCGCTACGCGCGGCCGCGGCCGCCGGCTCGCGAGCGGTGATGCTCAGATGGGCCAGCAGGCACGCCAGGTCGTCCGCGCGGCGGCCGGGGCCGATCGTGTCGATGTCCAGCAGGCCGGTCACGGCGCCGTCGGCCACCAGCAGTTGTGCCTCGTAGAAGTCGCCATGGGTGGGCTCGTCGCCATCGGGGTCATCGGCGATGGCCGCCTCGATCCTTCCGGCCACATCGTGCACTCTGGCGCTGACCTGCGGGTACGCAGAGGCCACGACGCCGGCGTAGTGCACGGCGTGCGCCGACCACGCCCGGCGCCGAGGCAACTCGGCGACCTGCGCCGGGAACAGGTCCAGCACGGAGAGCAGGTCGTCGGCGCTCACCGGCACCGGGTGCGGGCCCATGAGCAGGGACCCCAGCGACGTTCCGGTCAGGGCTTCGAGCGCGATCACGCCGTCCGCGCTGGTGCCCAGGACGCGGGGCACCGGGACGCCGGCCTCGGCGAGCAGGCGGTGCCGATACTCCACGTCGGCGACGGCGCGCGGCCGCAGAACCTTCAGGAACATCCGCTGGGTACCGGCGCCGAAACGGACCTCGACCACCGCCCGTTTCCGGGGGCGGTAGGCGACGACGCGTACCTGCAGGCCCTCGGGATCATGGCCCATGCTGCGAAGCAGCTCGCGCACCGTGGAGTCGAAGGTGACGCCGGGAAGTCCCGGGAGCTCGGGGTCGAACGGGAACCGCCACACCTGGACGTGCCGGTCGCCGTCGGTGACCACCGGACCCGGCGGAGGTGCCCCGGTCGAGGTGCTCGCCCCGAGGGTCTCCACCCGTTCGCCGTCCGGCCAGGCGACGGTGGCGTTGTACGACACCGTCGTGCGATCCGACGGACGATGATCGACGTCGCGCAGCGACCAGTGCAGCAAGCGTCCGCCCGCGGGTTCGATGGCCGCGGTGAGCAAGTCCGCGGCGTCGGCTCCCGTGAGCAGCTCCAAGCCGTCGTCAGTGGTCGTAGGCACGATTCAAGCATCACCACCGCTGGTAAGCGACCGATGAGCCGTCGATGAGAGAACTCTCATCGACGTTGTGCGACCCCACCACATCACCGACTTCGCGACCGGGACAGGCAGGATAGGGAGATGACGACGCATGACGATGCCGCCACGGCCATGAGCTCCCTGGCTGACGAGTACTGGGAGCACGAGCTCGAAGCCCACCCGCTGTACGCCTCGTTCCTCGGGGACCACCGCTACGACGACCGCGCCGACGACTACTCGGTCGAAGCCGACATGGCCAAGCGGGAGCGGTATCTCACCCTGCGCGGCCGGCTGGCGGCCGTCGACGAAAATGCCCTGAACGACACCGACCGCGTCACACGAGAACTGCTGCAGGGCGAGCTCGACGACGCGATCCGGCGGATCGACCTGCGCCTGGTCGAGCTGACCGCCGACCAGATGCAGGGCGCGCACGCCGAACTGCTGATGATCGCCGGGCAGCTGCGGGCCCCCGAGCCCGAGCATGCCCGCAACGCGGTGAGCCGCATCTCGGCCATGGCCACGATGCTCGACCAAGCGGCCCAGCGCTACCGCGACGGCGCCGCGGCCGGGCGGACCCCGGCGGCGATCAACATCACCCGGTCAATGCATCAGGTGGACGGCTACCTCGCCTCACCCCTCGAGGACGACCCGTTCGTGTCGCTGGCAGGTCCCGAGAACTGGGACGGTGAGCAGGAGTGGCGCCAGGAGCTGGCCGAGGCCGTGCGGCACACGCTGCGCCCGGCATTCGCTCGCTATCGCGACGTGCTCGCCACCGAACTCGCCCCGGTCGCCCGCCCCGACGAGCAGGCCGGCTTGTTGCATTTACCCGAGGGCGAGCAGATCTACCAGACGCTGATCGAACTGCACACCGGCCTGCCGTTGAGCGCCGACGACCTGCACCGCATCGGCCTCGAGCAGGCCACCGAGACGATCCGGGCCGAGTTCGCCGACGTGGGCGAGCGGGCCTTCGGCACCTCCGATGTCCGGGCGATCTTCGATCGCCTGCTCAACGACCCTGACCTGCGGTACAAGGACGGCGACGAGATCGTGCGGCAGGCGACCCGGTGCCTGGACGCGGCGCAGGCCGAGATGGCCGCGTGGTTCGGCACCCTGCCCGCCGCGCCGTGCGTGCTCACGCCGGTCCCGGAGTACCTGGCGCCCGACGTGCCGCCCGCGTACTACCTGCCGCCTGCACCCGACGGCAGCCGGCCGGGGGAGTTCTTCGTCAACCTGCACGCGCCGACCGAGCGCGGCCGGTACTCCACCGCGTCCATCGCCTACCACGAGGCGATCCCGGGCCACCACCTGCAGCTGGCGATCGCCGCCGAGTCCGCCGGCCTGCCGGAGTTCCGGCGGCTGGGCATGGGGCACACCGCCTTCGTCGAAGGCTGGGCGCTGTACACCGAACGCCTCGCTGACGAGATGGGCCTCTACGCCGACGACCTCGACCGGCTGGGCATGCTGTCCTCCGACGCCTGGCGAGCATGCCGGCTCGTCGTCGACACCGGGCTGCACGCGCGCGGCTGGAGTCGTCAGCAAGCCATCGACTTCATGGTCGAGCACATGCCGGTCGATCTCGACACCATCACCGTCGAAGTCGACCGCTACATCGGTATGCCTGGTCAGGCACTGGCCTACAAAGTGGGCCAGCGTGAGATCCTCAGCCTGCGTGAGCAGGCGCGACGCGAGTTGGGCGACGCCTTCGACGTGAAAGGCTTCCACGACGCCGTGCTCGGTGCCGCGACCATCAGCCTGCCGGTGCTGCGGCGTCGCGTGCACGAATGGGTGACTCGCGTACGCGGCTGACCGTTCGTCGACACCACGACACGTGATCATGCGCGATGACCAATTAGGCTGACCGCATTGACCCGACGAGCAGATCGGGCCATGACACATACGGGAGGAGTTGTGTCCGCCGTGCAGACGGACGGATCAAGTCATTCAGGCGTTCTGACCAGTAGGTGCGGTGATCGTCGGTGACCACCGCACTGGCCCTTGTCGCCGTCTTCGTTCTCACCTTCGGGACCGCCTACTTCGTCGCTCAGGAGTTCGCCTACGTCTCCGCCGACCGGGTGGAGCTCTCGCGGCTGGCCGCGGCCGGAAACAAGCGCGCCGCTTCGGCGATCCGGGTCATGGAACGGCTGTCCTTCATGTTGTCGGCTGCCCAGGTCGGCATCACCGTCACCGGCTTGCTGGTCGGGTTCATCGCCCAGCCTGCGTTCGTCGATGTCATCGACCCGGCGCTCTCGGCGGTGGGGGTCCCTGACGTCGTGGTGTCCGGTCTGGCCGTGGCGATCGGCTTCGGCCTTGCGACGGCGGTGCAGATGCTGCTGGGCGAGCTGTTCCCGAAGAACGTCGCGCTGGCCACGCCGGAGCGGCTGGCGATGCTGCTCGCGCCGTCGACCCACGTGTATCTCGCGGTGAGCGGCCCGCTGGTGCGGATCTTCGACAACTCGGCCACCTGGATGTTGCGCAAGGTCGGCATCGAGCCGGTCGAGGAGTTGCACCATGGTGCGACCCTGGAGGAGCTCGGGCACGTCATCGGCGAGTCCCGAGAGCAGGGATCGTTGTCGCCGCAGATGTCGCGTCTGCTCAGCCGAGCGTTGACGTTCTCGGACCATACGGCCGGGGAGGCGATGATCCCGCGGCCCGACGTCGTCAGCGTGGGTCGGGACGAGCCGGCGGCCGCGGTGATCGATCTGATCACCGAGTACGGGCATTCGAACTACCCGGTCTTGGGCGAGAGCACCGACGACGTCGTCGGCGTCGTCGGCGTGCGTGAGCTGATGTATCTGCCCGAGGTGGACCTGGCCCGCCGGCCGGTGGGTGACCTCGTCCGGGCGGCGCTGCTGGTCCCGGACAGCCTGGCCCTGCCCGCACTGGTGCAACAGATGCACGACGCCGACGACGAGTTCGCCGTCGTGGTCGACGAGTACGGCGGTCTGGCCGGGATCGTGACCTTGGAGGACATCTCAGAGGAGCTGCTCGGCGAGATCACCGACGAGACCGATCGACAACCGACGCTGGCCACCCGGCACGGGGAGTGGTGGCGCGTGGACGCCGGGCTGCGTGTCGACGAAGCAGTCGAACAGACCCGGCTGCCGCTGCCGGAGTCCGACGACTACGACACCGTCGCGGGCATGATCGTCGCGGCGTCCGGCCACTTCCCGGTACCCGGTGAGCGGCTGACGCTACCGGCGGCGCCGCACGACGACGCTCGGCTGATCGACATCGAAGTGCTCACGGTCTCGCGGCACGTGCCGGAGTTCGTGTTGATCAAAGAACGCCTCGACGTCAAGGGTGAGCACGTCGCCAGTGCGGGGGCCGAGTCGTGAGCCCGATGACGGCGATCGCCGTGACCCTGGCCCTGTTGGCGGCCAGCGCGTTCTTCGTCGCCACGGAGTTCGCGCTCGTCGGCGCCCGGCGGCACCGGCTCGAGCAGGCCGCGGCCGAAGGGCGACGCGGCGCCCGAGCCGCTCTGCACGGCGTTCGCGAACTCTCGCTGATGTTGGCCGGTGCGCAACTGGGCATCACCATGGTGATGATCGGCCTGGGCATGGTGTCCGAGCCGGCCTTCCACCACCTGCTGGAGCCGCCGCTGTCGGCACTGGGTCTGCCGTCGGGGGTCGCTGACGTGGCGGCCCTGGCGGTGGCGCTGGTTGTCGTCACCTACCTGCACGTCGTCGTCGGTGAGATGGCGCCGAAGTCGTGGGCGATCGCTCATCCCGAGCGCTCGGCCATGCTCCTCGCGCCGCTGTTCCGGGCGTACACGGCGGGCGTGCGCTGGGCGTTGCAGTCGATGAACGCGACGACCAACGTGCTGGTCCGGCTGGTTCGATTGACCCCGCGCGACGAGATCACCACGGTGCGCAACCGCGAACAGATCCACCAACTCGTCAGTGAATCTCAGCGCCTGGGCCTCATCGGCGACGACGATCACGGTCTGCTCACCCGGGCACTCGGGGCGCCTGAGCAGCCGGTGCGCACCGTCATGGTGGCGGCGGCACAGATCGTCTCGGTGCCGGCGACGGCCGGCCCGCAGGAGGTCATCGACGTCGGGCGCGACAGTGACCGAACCCGGGTCGTCGTCCGCGATGAAACCGGCGACGTGGTCGGCGCCGTGCACGTGCGCGGCGCGCTGATCGCCCGGAACCGTGGCGCGGCGTGGACGGCCGGTGCGGCCGCCATGCCCGTGCCCAGAGTCGCGCCCGACGACGATCTGGCCCACGTGGCCGAAGTGCTCCAGGGCGCGCGGTCTCAACTGGGTGTGGTCGAGGACCGCGACGGGACCGTGGTGGGTTTGGTCAGCATGGACGACGTCGTGACGGCGGTGTTGCTGAGTTGACGGCGGTCTCGTGGATCGCGCTGCTCACCGACTACGGTCGGCGGGACGGGTTCGTCGCGGCCTGTCACGGTGTCATCGCTCGCATCGCGCCGTCGGTCCGGGTGATCGACATCACCCATGACGTCCCGCCACAGGACGTTCGGCACGGCGCGGCGGTCTTGGCGCAGACCGTGGGGTACCTGCCGCCGTCGGTGATCGTCGGCGTCGTCGATCCCGGTGTCGGCACCGGCCGGCGGGCGGTGGCGCTGGGCGCCGGTGACCACGTTCTGGTCGGTCCCGACAACGGGCTCCTCACCTGGGCTGCTGATGCGTGCGGCGGCGTCCATCGCGCGGTCGAGCTGACGTCGCCGCGGTTCCACCTCGACACCGGCGCCACCACGTTCGACGGCCGGGACGTGTTCGCGCCGGTGGCCGCGCACCTGGCCGGAGGGCTCGCGATGACCGACCTCGGTCCCGAGCTCGCGGCCGATGACGTCGTGCGGTTGCCTGACCCGTGGGTGCGCGTGCAGGACGGCCGGTTGGAAGCCGAGGTGCACGTCGTCGACCACTTCGGCAACGTCGCCCTGGCTGCGCGCGCAGCAGACCTCGAAGCGGCACGACTGGCTGCGGCCGACACCGTGCAGGTGGCCGTCGGCGATCGGATCTCGGTGGTCCGGCTCGCCCGGTCGTTCGCCGAGGTGGCAGCGGGTGAACTGGTGGTGTTGGTCGATTCCGCCGGTCACGTGGCGGTGGCCGCGAACCGCGGTGACGCCGCCGCTGAGCTCGGGCTGCGTCCAGGGGACCGGGTGGTTCTCAGCGCCTGACGGTGGCGACGGCGAGGGTGGCCGCCTCGGTGCCGTCCCAGCTGCCGATCAGCCGGGCATCGCCGGCCACTTCGGTCCCGATCTCGCGGACGACGACGATGTCGACTGACCCGGCTGTCACCACCGTCGTCGCTCCTTCGTCGTGAGCGGTGACGGTCTCGATGGCCGCGACGTTTTCGGCGCGGGAGCCGGCTGCGTGGACGCGAACCGTCGGCGGCCGCGGGACGAGCTCGCCGTCCACGTCCATCACTTCCTCGGCCTGCTCCCCGCCGGCGAGGATCGCTGTGGCCAGTGCGGTCGCCCAGACCGGATCGCCGGACGCGTCGTACACCCAGCGCGTACCCAGCACCGAGTGCTCGGCGGTGCCGAGCAGGAAGTCGTCCGCGCCGGGCAGCGGTGCGCCTCGATAGGAGAGCGGGACGTGAACGATCACGTCACCGTCGGCCTGGATCAGCATGCCTTGCAGACCCACCTCGCCGGCGGGGTCGTCGAAGCGGTATGCGCCAACGTGGGTGATAGCGGGGCTCGCGGTGAACCACGACCTGGTCGGCAGCCAGGACGTCAATAGCTCGAGCTTGGATGGGGTGAGAGTCGCTCGGTGAATGAGTGCCACAGGTCGATCCTAGGGGGTCGGTTGGCACGAACAGGTTGGACGAGTTTGCAGTCTTGGCAACATATCTTGCCGCTGGCCGAGATGCAGGCGCACAGTGGAGATCTCCGGAACCGATGAGAGGAACTGAGCGCGTGATGGATGCCCAGCACTGGGACGAGATGTACAGCAGCCGCGAGCAGGTGTTCAGCGGCAACCCGAACGGCGTGCTCGTCGCCGAGGTCACCGACCTGCCACCGGGCCGGGCGCTCGACGTCGGTTGCGGTGAGGGAGCCGATGCCGCCTGGCTCGCGCGACGCGGCTGGCAGGTCACCGCCGTCGACATCTCCGAGGTGGCGCTGCGCCGTGCCGCAGCGACCGCCCCCGACGTCGACGGCCGGGTGGCGTGGACGCAGGGCGACCTCACCACGTCGCCGCCCCCGGCCGGCGCCTTCGACCTGGTGTCCAGTCACTACTTCCCGCTCATGCGCGCGCCGGGCCACGCGGCCCTGCACGGCCTGCTGGCCGCGGTCGCCCCTGGCGGCACGTTGCTCTTCGTCACCCACGCCCTCGCCGACTTCGCCGCGCACGAGCACGAGGACTTCGACCCGGCCGACTACTACCAGCCCGACGAGGTCGCCCAGTTTCTGGACGCCGGGTGGGACGTGGTGGTCAACGAGACTCGGCCCCGTACCGCCCCACCGCCGCCGGGTACCCATCACATGAACGACACCGTCCTGCGAGCTCGGCGCCGCCCGGTCAGCTGACCGGCGCCACGCCGCGGTGCAGCGCTGCGTACACGAGGTCGCGCAGTTCGTTGACTTCGTCACCGCTGAGCGTGCGATCGACCGGTCGCAGGACGAGGCGGAGCAGGATGTTGTGCTGGCCCGGGCGGATGCCCAACCGGCGCCGAGCCGCCTCAGGGAGCTCGGCGTAGGGCGTACTCGACAGCACGCTCACCTCTTCGACGAGATCGGCCCGCGTGCCGAGCGCCTCGCGGACCCGGTCGCCGATGATCTCGGCATCGTCATCGGCGTCCACCGCCACGGACAGGTCGCGGCGAGCCGTCGGCAGGTCCGACACCGGGGTGTAGGGCTCCAGGTCGAGCATCTGGTCCGCGATCCGCGGATCGGCAGAGCGCAACAACCGGATGTCCGGGATGTGCTTGCGCAGCATGAGCAGCCGGTCCAGGCCCATGCCCAGGGCCAGGCCGCTCCACCGGTTCGGGTCGAGCCCGCAGCGGGCCAGGACGTCCGGCGCCGCCAGTCCGCACTCGGCGATCTCGACCGGGGCGTTGTCACGGATCGCCTCCACCTCGCGTCCGCCGACGGTGTACGGATGCGTGGTGGCGTTCCACCGCCAATGGCTCCCCGGGAGCAGTGTCTGGGCGAGCGTGCTGACCATTCGGTGCAGGTCGTCGTGGTCGAGCCGGGGCCCACCAGGGCGTAGCAGCCACAGGTCGAGTTGGTGGGGTGCACTCGTGTGCAGTCGATCGATCGCGTCCCGGCGGTGACAGATACCGGGCAGGACCAGCAGCACGGGTTGCTCGGGACCAGTGGCGAGGCGGCGCAGGGCCGGCGGGATCCCTGCGCTCGTGTGGCTGCGCAGCATCGTGGTCGCGCTGATGTAGCGGGTGTAGCGCACATCGCGCGCGACGGCGTCGGGCTGATAGCCCAACCGGTCGTAGTTGTCTTCGAGCGAGACCACGGGGCGCGATCGTTCGACCTCAACGGCGCAATCCCACAGCGCGGCCAATGCGCTCGCGGCATCGTCGACGAGGAGCTGGAGTGCGTGCCGTCCCTGCGCCGGATCGGTGAGATCACGCAACTGCAGGGCACGAACCAGCGCCGGTACGGGCAGGGCCTGCGGCGCGGCAACAGGATCGGATGAAAGGACAGAAGTGGACATGACCAGGCCTTCGGATCGAGACGACGGATCAGGGAGCCTCCCCCGGTCGGTCGTCCGCGAAGGGCCTAGGCGCGCCTGGCCTCCGGGCGGCGGACGTGCACCGACCGGGGGCAGCTAAACCAGCGTTGACCTGGCATGGGTAGAACCTTATCCGACCGCGAGATGATCAGCCAGCCGAGCCAGGCAGTCGTGCCAGCCCTTGAGGTGGTCGTCGCGTTGCAGCTCCGTGGCGTTCTCGCTGTGGGTGACCACGACCTCGCTACCGCCTTCGTGGGGCCGGATCTGGACGGCGACCTGGGTGAACGGCGACATGTCCCCGTCCCAGGCCCACAAGAACGTCAACAGCTCCGGCCGGCGGATCTCGCCGTAGATTCCGCGGACCGCGACGTTGTTCCCGGCCGGAAGTCCGGTGCTGCGGAAGGCGAACCGGCCGCCGGGCCGGGGATCGGTTTCGTACAACGTCGCGAACGAGGCGGGCCAGTACCACGTAGCGAGACGGCCGGGCTCGGTGAACGCGGCGAAGACATCGTCAGGCTCGGCGTCGACGGTCACCGTGAGTACGGCGGTGCCAGCATCTGGTGTGGATGATTCGACCATAACGGCAGACTCTAGGACACGTGCGTCCTGCCTGACGAGAACGAAATTCCGTGATGGTCACCGGTTCGCCGGTATCTACTCGCCCTCGTGCAGCAGACCCCGTTGGTAGGCCAGCGCCACCGCTTCCGTACGACTGCCGGCGCCGAGCTTCGCCAAGATTCTCGAGATGTGGACGCTGACGGTCTTCTCGCTGATGTAGAGCTGTTCGCCGGCTTTGCGGTTGGTGTGACCCTGCGCGACCAGTTCCAGGACCGCACGTTCGCGTGGCGTGAGCAGGTCGACCGTGGGCGCGGGGACACCGGGAACGCTCAGCCGGGCCCGGCGCGCCAACTCCCGCAGGGCCGCGGCGAGCGGCCGGGCACCGAGTTCGTCGGCGATGCGCAGGGCAGCGACGACCTCGGCGGTGGCGGCATCGCGCTCGCCCCGTGACACCAGAGCCTCAGCCAGCCGCCAACGCGCCAGGGCGATCGGATAGACCTCGCCGTAGCCGAAGGCCTCGACGACCTCGCTCCAGGCGGCTGGATCGTCCACGCCGTGCAGTCGGGCGGATTCGGCGTGCATCCGGGCCAGCCAGGCTTGCCCTTCCGGACCGAGCTTGTCCGCGCGCGGAACGCCACGGCGATGGGTCTGCTCGGCGAATTCGATCAGACGCTCGCCGTGCGCGACCGCGGCGGCGTGGGCCTCCGTGTCGCCGCGGGAGAGTGCCTGGCTGGCCAGGTCTGCCTGGAGGGCGATGCCGAGCGTGGCCACCCGGATGCCGCCGAGCGGCCAGTCCATGCTCGACGACTTGCGCATGGACGCCAGGGCTTCGTCGACCATGGTCGACGCTGCCTCGGCCTGCCCTTGCCATCCCGCCATCTCGGCGCCGGCGATACCGGCGAGCTGGGCGATCTGGCTGTCGCGATGCCACTCCGGATAGACCTTGGCCAGTTCGCGCTCGGCCTCGTCGAAGCGGCCCAATCCGACCTTGACGATGGCTCCGGCCGCCGCGAGCAGTGCGGTGACGGTGTCGGAGACCGGCTCTCCGGGCGGACTCGACGCCGCGATCGCATCGGCCCAGCTTCCGTGGGCGTAGTGCATCATGACCTGCATCCAGCGCAGATGGAGACCGTACGGACTCCACGTCAGCCCGAGTTCGGAGGCGCGGGCGGCGGAGTTGTCGGCGACCTGGGTGGCGCGGTCGATCAGACCCTGTTCGTAGAGCATGACGACCAGGTTGAACAGGGCGCGCAACTCGGTGTTCGGGGCCTCGGCGTGCACGGCGCGTGCGCGGGCCTGCTCGAGCAGGGCACGCGCCTGCTCGACAGCGCCGGTGTGGACGTCGTGATAGGCCAGCGTGATCAAAGCATCCGCTTCGGCTCCCGCAGCCCCGGCGACACGAGCCTCGGCGGCTGCCTGCTCGGCGAACGAGCGGCCCTGTTCGTCCAGCGGCGTCGTCCGGGCACGCAGGGCCAGCACCCACGCCCGGGTGGTGCTGGGCTCGGTGTCCTCGATCAGTGACCACGCCTCGGCGATCACGCGGTCGGCTTCGTCGTCGCGGGAGTTCGCCGTCAACACCTCGGTGAGTTGGCGGCGCATGTCGGCTCGAGCCAGCAGGTCGTCTTGACTGTCGGCGAGCGAGACCGCTGCCTGCGCATAGGCCAGGGCCCGTTCCGGATGACCGGCCGCCGCGGCGACATAGGCCGCCGTGCGCGTCAGCGTGAACTCGTCGACACCGGCCCGCGCTTCGGCGTCGTCGACCCCTTGCCACAGCTCGAGCGCCTGCTCGACATGGCGCAGCTCCGCCGAGAGCGCGCCCACCCGCATGGCCTCGGCGGCCGCCCGGACCGACGCCGCCAACGCGCCGGGCAGATCGTTGCTGTGCAGGCAGTGGTAGGCCAGCCAGGCCGCGAGGTCGTCCCCGCCGACGGCTCGGATCCGTTCGGCGTACGCCGCGTGCAGACGTACGCGCTGGCCGGGTAGCAGATCGGCGTACACGGCCTCGCGCAACAGGGCGTGGCGGAAGGTGTAGGCGTCGTCGGCGTCGGTGACGAGGATGTGATGGTGCACCGCCTCGCGGAGTCCGGCATCGAGCTCGTCGTCGTCCATATCGGCTACCGCGCGCAGCGCCGAATGCAACACATGTTGGCGCCCGGAGACCGACACGGCGCCGACGACCTTCTGCGCGGCCGGGCTCAGTGATTCGACTCGGGCCATCAGAACGTCGGCGAGAGCGGTCGGAAGGCCTGCGCGCGGGTCGGAGCTCGCGGCGAACAGTTCTTCGGCGTAGAAGGCATTGCCCTCGGACCGGCCGGCGACCTCGGCCACGATGTCGTCGGGGGCGTCCGGGCCGGCCAGCGCCTGGACGAAGCGCACCGCGTCGTCGGGACCGAACGCCGGCAGGTCGAGACGCTCGACGACCGGCAGCCGGACGATCTCGGCGAGGAACGGCCGGAGCGGATGCCGGCGATGCAGGTCGTCGGCGCGGTAGGTGGCCACGATCAGCAACCTCTGCGTGTGCAGCCGGGAGAGCAGGAACGACAGGAGGTCGCGCGTGGACGCGTCACTCCAGTGCAGGTCTTCGACCGCGACGACCAGACAGGACTCGTCCGCGAGTTCGGACAGCGCCCCGAGGACGGAATCGAAGAGCTGCAGCTGGCCGAGATCGGCGTCCCAGGCCGGGGCAGCGCTCGCGCCATCCGGGCGGCGGACCAGCGCGGCCAGCGGTGCGCGAGTGGCCACGACGTCGTCGCGCTCGGCCTGCACCTGCTCGATGATCTCCTTGACCGGCAGGTACGCCAGGCCCTCGTCACCGATGCCGAGACACCGGCCGAGCAGGACCCGGGCGCGCCGCGAGCGCGCGTGGGCGATGAACTCGGCGAGCAGACGGCTCTTGCCGACCCCGGCATCACCCGAGACGACGACGGCCGCTGCGGAGCCCGCCTCGGCCCGCTCGAGCGCGGCCTGCAATCGCGCGAGTTCGGCTTGTCGCGCAACGAACGGCACGTCGGTGCCCGGCCTGGTCATGTACTGATCGTGGCACATGGCGCCGACAGGTCGCCGGTCACAGCGAACCGGCGAGCTCCTCGGCGGTCGGCGGATCCGCCCCGACGCGGGTGCAGGTCAGCGCGGCGGTGAGCGCGGCACGGTCCAGGATGGGCCGCAAGGTCGCCGGTCCGGCGGTGTCCAGGCGATCGCGGTGCCGGCGGCCGAGCAGCCCGGCCAGGCGCAGCGAGTCCACGAGCCCCGACGTGAAGGCGTCCCCGGCGCCCACGGTGTCGGCCACGTCCACGGGGCGGGCGGCGACCTCGACGGTCGCACCGGTCGAGGTCACCGCATGCGCCCCGGCCGCGCCGAGGGTCACCACCACCAGGGCCGGCCCGCGCGCGGCCCAGCCAGCGGCCACGTCGACCGGGTCGGTCCCGGGGACGAGCCAGGCGAGGTCCTCGTCGCTGACCTTGACGACGTCGGCCAGCGCGATCAATTCGTCCCAGCGCGCCTGCACCTGCGCCCGCGTCGGCAGCAGGGCCGGGCGGAGATTGGGATCGAGCACGATGCTCGCCCCGTCCTGGCCGCGTACCCGCCGCACCAGCTCGAGCAGGGCCGTCGCGCCGGGCTCGCGCGCTGCTGCGATGGAGCCGGTGACCAGGGCCAGGGCTTCGGGTGGCAGCTGAGTGGGCAGTTCGGCCTCGGTCCATCCCCAATCGGCGGTGCCGTCGGCGTAGAAGTCGTACGTCGCGCGGGCCTCGTCGTCGAGCGTGACCACCGCGAGCGTGGTCGGGTCGCTGGTCGAGACCGCAGCATCGAGCAGGACGTCGTTGGCGGCCAAGTGCTCTCGGATCACCCGGCCGAAAGCGCCCGAGCCGAGCCGCGCCAGCAGATGGGTCGGGGCGCCGAGACGGGCCAGCCCGACGGCGACGTTGGCCGGCGATCCTCCTGGCACCGCGCGGTAGCGCCCGTCGGGCTCGGCGACGAGGTCGATGAGTGCTTCGCCGGCGACGTACACCTCACCGGCACGGTCTCGGCCCGGCTCGACGGTCTCGTTGCTGTTGACATGCTGATCCGACACGCCGATACCGTAGCGGCCGGGTTGTTCTCGCGGTGCGAGCGCACGGTGGTTGGTGTTCGATGCGCGGCCGTCATCATCTAACGTTGTGCTTCTCACCACACATCGAGGAGTACTGTCACCGTGGTCAGCGTTCCGAGCGTTTCGTACTCGATCACCGTGCGGCTGGAGGTGCCGGCCGGCGGCCAGGCGGTCAGTCAGCTCACCGCCGCTGTCGAGAAGGCCGGCGGCCTGGTGACCGCCCTGGACGTCACCGGTTCCGGGCACGACCGCATCCAGGTGGACGTCACCTGCGCGGCCACGTCGTCCGGACACGCCGGGGAGTTGGTGACGGCGCTGCGCACGGTTCCCGGCGTGGTCATCGGCAAGGTCAGCGACCGGACGTTCCTGGTGCACCTCGGTGGCAAGATCGAGGTGAAGTCGAAAGTACCGATCCGCAACCGCGACGACCTCTCGCTCATCTACACCCCCGGGGTGGCGCGGGTGTCGCAGGCGCTCGTCGACAACCCGCAGGACGCGCGGCGGCTGACCATCAAGCGCAACACCGTCGCCGTGGTGACCGACGGCTCGGCCGTGCTCGGGCTGGGCAACATCGGGGCGACGGCCGCGCTCCCGGTGATGGAGGGCAAGGCGGCGCTGTTCAAGCGGTTCGCCGGCATCGACGCGTTCCCGGTCTGCCTCGACACTCAGGACACCGACGAGATCATCCGCACCGTGGAGCACATCGCGCCCGTGTTCGCCGGTATCAACCTCGAGGACATCTCCGCTCCGCGGTGCTTCGAGATCGAGGCCCGGCTGCGCGAGCGGCTGGACATCCCGGTCTTCCACGACGATCAACACGGCACGGCCATCGTCGTGTTGGCCGCGCTGTACAACGCGTTGAAGGTCGTCGGTAAGGACATCGGCTCGGTCCGGGTCGCGATGGCCGGTGCCGGCGCGGCCGGGCACGCCATCGCCCAGCTGCTCGTCGCCGCTGGCGTCAGCGACCTCGTCGCCTGCGATCTCAACGGCGTCATCCATCGCGGCCGGGCGGACTTGTCCGGCGTGCCCACGTGGTACCTCGATCACAGCAATCCGCGCGGTGTCGACGGCGCCCTGTGTGACGCGGTGTCCGGTGCTGACGTGTTCATCGGCGTGTCGGCGCCCAACGTTCTCACCGCCGCCGACGTCGCCACGATGGCCGACGACGCCATCGTCTTCGCGCTGGCCAATCCCGAACCCGAGATCGATCCGCACGAGGCCGGCGAGCACGCCGCCGTCGTCGCCACCGGCCGTAGCGACTACCCGAACCAGATCAACAACGTGCTGGCCTTCCCCGGCGTGTTCCGCGGCCTGCTCGACGCCCAGAGCCAGTCGGTCACCACCGAGATGCTCACCGCGGCGGCTCAGGCGCTGGCGGGTACCGTCACCGACGACGAGCTCAACCCGTCGTACATCATCCCGAGCGTCTTCCACTCCGGCGTCGCCGATGCCGTCGCCGCCGCGGTGCGCGGCAGCGTCGAATCGATCCGCAAGGTCGCCGAAGAGACCGGTGACTTTCCCGCGATCCGGGTGTGAACACCTCGCCGCGCGGAGGACGATGAAGCCATGGCCATGAATGCCGAGTCGCTCACCGGGCGGTTGCTGGTGGCTGCCCCAGCTCTGCGTGGATCGACGTTCGACCGGGCCGTGGTGCTCATGCTCTCGCACGACGGCGACGGCGCGCTGGGCGTGATGGTGAACAAGCCCACGGAGGTCTATGTCGACGACGTGCTGCCGGGATGGGCCACGGTGGTCTCCGAACCCGGCGTCGTGTTCCAGGGCGGACCGGTGAGCCTCGACAGCGCCCTCGGCCTGGTGGCGGTCAGGGGCGCCGATGAACCCCTGGGTATCCGCCGGGTGCGCGGCGAGGTCGGCGTGGTCGACCTCGACACCCCGGCCGAGATCATCGAACCGGCCATCACCGCGATGCGGATCTTCGCCGGCTACGCCGGGTGGGCCCCTGATCAGCTCGAAGGCGAGATCGACGAGGGCTCGTGGTACGTCGTCGACGCCGAACCCGGCGACGCGTTCCGGGTGGACGCCGAAGGCCTGTGGTCGGCAGTGCTTCGCCGGCAGTCCGGTCCGCTGGCGTTGCTGGCGACCTTCCCCGCCGACCCGTCGCTGAACTGAGCGACACCACCCGGGCCGGCGTCAGTCCACTTCGGCGAGCTCGACCGACCCGTCGTCGCCCGGCGTGATCCGGACGACACGCCACGTGGTGCCGTCGACGTCGATGGTCTCGTCGATCCCCAGCGTGTGGACCTCGTTCTCGCCGTCGTCGAGATAGCCCACGTCGACCTTGATCGGGTCGGTCTGGAAGTTCATGATCGCCAGCGACCGCTCCCGGTTCTCGTCCAGCCAGTGCGGGACGCCACGGCGCAGGGTGATGGTCTCACTGGACTCCGGAACCTCGGTCTCACTGGTCAGCTCGTCCGGCTCGTCGTCGCTGCAGCCTGCGCCGACGAGGAGCGTCAACGTGGCCAGGGCGGCGCAGGCCGCCCGCGGCACCCGTCCCCGGCGAGCCCGGGCCGGACGGGGGGTCACGCAATCTCCAGGATCACGTAGCCGCGATCGCCCGGCTGGATCTCGGTGACCCGCCAGCTGGCCTCGGCGGTGTCGATCCGGTCGCCGACGGCCAGCGTGTGTACCTCGTTGGTGCCGCCGGACAGATGCCCGAGGTCGACAGTGCCGTTCTCGGTGTCGAACGACATGATGGCCAGGGCGCGATCGCGGGTGGCGTTGTCGAGCCAGTACGGGACCAGGCGGCGGATGCGGATCTGCTGGGCCATGTCAGCCTCCTGTCGAGAACGAGCCGGCGCTGGAGAAGAACTCCTCGTACTCCTCGGGCGTCATGTACAACTTCGGGTGACCACTACCCCACGGATTGCGCAGGATGATCTTGCCGTCATCGGTGAAGCCGTCCACGACGTAGGCGTGCCCGGTGACGTAGCCGTTTTTGAACTTGTCCGGCACCTTCTTCTCGCCGGGCGTGCCGGTGACCACGACCTCGCCGTTCTCGTAGGCCTCACGGACGTCGTCGAAATCCGCGCCGATGTCGTTGGACGGCTGCCCGCTGAGGTACGGGCCTGCCTTGTCGGTGTAATCGCCCTCGATCGCGCGGTACGAGCCGGCGAACCCGTCGTTGTCCTGGTCGTAGAACGCGGCGAAGGCCTTTTCGTAGTAGGCGACCCACAGCTCCTGCTGGCCCCCGACACCGGCCGGATTGCCGTTCTCGTCGAGCGGCAGCTCTGGGCTGACCGTGACCCAGTGAGCCTCGCCGTCTTGGTCGTAGAGGCGCACCGAGATGGTGCCGTTGGGGTTCTCCTTGATGTTGTTGCGGATGGCGTCGGGGTTCTGGTCCGCCATGCCCACGAGCGACGCGAGAAACCAACAGTCCCCGACGGCGCCTTGGTTGATGTCGTCAGGGGACACGCCGTTGTCGAACAGCGGGCGCGGCGGGTCGGGCACACCCCAGGTGACACCGTCGACGGTGACACCCTTCTTGTTGTCGTCGCCCGGGTCGAACGGCGGCTGCACGCCGGGAAACATCTCGATCAAGATGTCCCAGTTCTCTGGCGTGGCCTTGCTGAGGAGCACGCTGGCCAGGTCCAGCCGTTCGTGATGCGGCAACCCGTTCGAGTCGAACGGGTTCAAGCCGGAGTCGCCGGTGTCGTTGATCAGGTCGCCGAGCATTTCGCGTTCTTCGGCCGACAGGTCCTCCAGGACCCAGTTGAGCTCCACCGAGGACAGCCCGGTCAACGTGTTGGCCAGGGTGCGCAAGTCGTCACGGTTGCCGTTGACGCCGAAGTCCTTGTCCTTGAGCGCGCGGATGGCCTCCAGCGCTTCCTCGGCGTCGGCCCGGCTCGGCGCAGATTCGTCGAGGAAGGCCAGGCTGGGGTCGACGGTGATGCCGTCCTTCTCCAGCTCCTTGAGCTCCTCGAGATGATCGCAGCGCCGGCCGCTGCTGTCGGCGATGTCGTCAAGGGGTGAAGACAGTGCGCCGGGTGGATACAACGGCATCCCGAACAGGTTGATCATGACCCGCTGCAGAAGCGGGCTCGACGTCACCGGGCCTTCAATGTCGTCCTGCGCGTCGGCCAGCACGGCTGCGAGGTCTTTGTGCAGGGTGGGCGAACTGGCGGCCGCGCCCTTCAGCCCGCGCACCAGACTCCGGATCTGCGGGATGTCGAAACCGACGTAGTGGCTGGCCTGTTGCGGCGGGCCCATCGACGCTCACTCCTTCTCGTCGGCTTGCTCGTCGAGCCGGTTCGCTTGGGCGCGCCACTCTGCCAGGGTGTCCTCGAGGTCTTGTGCCATCGTGCGCAGCTCGCGCTGGTACTCGGTCAGTTGGGTGGTGGCCTCGCCGGCGTACTGACCCGTCCACACACCCTGCGTCGTCGCGATCTCGACCTCGGCATCGATATGCGTTTCCAACGGCTCGACCAGCGCTTCGGCCCGCCGGGCGCTCTCACGCAGTCGTTCTGCGCGCTCGCGAAGCTCCTTCGCGGACGGCTCACCCGGCTCGTCTTCGGTGCACATGACGCGGAGCATAACGGGCGCGAAACGTGTCCCTTAGCCCTGGGGACGGCACGGGTTGAACCGGCGCCGGAGAGGTGTCGCCGACGTCAGTTTTCGCCGTCGTCGCCAGCCTTCATCTTCTCCCAGATCTCCTTGCACCGCGGGCAGACCTGGTACTTCTCGGGGTCGCGGCTGGGCACCCAGACCTTGCCGCACAACGCGATGACCGGCGTGCCGTTGATCATGGCCTCGGTCAGCTTGTCCTTGGGGACGTAGTGCGAGAACCGTTCCTCATCGCCGTCGCCGCTGCTCGGTTGGGTGCGGCGATCCTCGATGGTCTCGGTGCCGGGACTGAGCTGAGTACTCACACGACCCAGTGTACGAACCGGCGGACGTCCGCGCGTCTCCTGGCGGGTTGTCCACCCGTCGCGGGCTGCTTCGAGGGGTGGAGAACTCGCCAGGAGCGGCCGGGCGCTCAGGGCCGCAGGTCGTCCTGTGCCGCCGCATCAGCGTCGCTCAGGATCGGCGCGCCGGTTCGGCCGAGCTGGCCGTGCCGCTTCGCCGTCGGCGAGATCGACGAAGCCGAGTTGGCCGATCGGTTGGGCACGTCACGTCGTCGCTGACCGGTTCTGCCAGTGGTCCCGCGTGCCCCGGATGCCG
>Ga0079224_100001609_pt1 | contig 26319 bp, 23 predicted proteins | sample Stecom2015_FD_80414 | JGI IMG/M metagenome (GOLD analysis project Ga0079224, IMG submission 80414) | Agricultural soil microbial communities from Utah to study Nitrogen management - Steer compost 2015 | ecosystem: Environmental > Terrestrial > Soil > Agricultural land | place: USA: Utah... | reverse complement strand
GGCAGCTCCTCCGGCTTGACCAGCACCTCGCGCGCTTTGGAGCCCTCGGACGGACCGACGATCCCTCGACTCTCCATCAGATCCATCAACCGGCCCGCCTTGGCGAAGCCGACCCGCAGCTTGCGCTGCAGCATCGACGTGGAGCCGAACTGGGAGGTCACCACCAACTCGACCGCCTGTCGCAGCAGCTGCAGATCTTCACCGATGTCCTCGTCGACCTGCTTCTTCGATTCCGGCGCCGGCGCGGTGACGTCCTCGCGGAACTCCGGCTGCCGCTGCTGCTTGCAGTGGGCCACCACATCGGCGATCTCCGCCTCGGTCACCCAGGCGCCCTGGATCCGCTGCGGCTTGGAGGCGCCCATCGGCAGGAACAACGCATCGCCCCGGCCAAGCAGCTTCTCCGCCCCCGGCTGGTCCAGGATCACCCGGGAGTCGGCCAGGGAGGAGGTGGCGAACGCCAGCCGGGACGGCACGTTCGCCTTGATCAGGCCGGTGACCACGTCCACCGACGGTCGTTGGGTGGCCAGCACCAGGTGGATGCCGGCGGCCCGGGCCAACTGGGTGATCCGGACGATCGCGTCCTCCACGTCCCGTGGGGCGACCATCATCAGGTCAGCCAGCTCGTCCACGATCACCAGCAGGTACGGGTGGGGGCGGATCTCCCGCTCGCTACCGGGCGGGGCCTTGATCTCGCCGGCCCGTACCTTCCGGTTGTAGTCGTCGATGTGGCGCACCCCGGCCGCGGCCAGGTCGTCGTACCGCAGGTCCATCTCCCGGACCACCCAGTCCAGGGCGGTCGCCGCCTTCTTCGGGTTGGTCACGATCGGATGCACCAGGTGCGGGACCCCTTCGTAGACGGTCAGCTCCACCCGCTTCGGGTCGATCAACAGCAGCCGCACCTGGTCCGGGGTGGCGCGCATCAAGATCGAGGTGAGTAGCGAGTTCAGGCAGGAGGACTTCCCGGCACCGGTGGCCCCGGCGATCAGGATGTGCGGCATCTTGGCCAGGTTGGCCACCACGTACCCGCCCTCGATGTCCTTACCCAACCCGACCAGCATCGGGTGGTGGTCGGCGGTGGCGGCCCGCGACCGCAGCACGTCCCCGAGCGCGACCGTCTCCGGGTCGGCGTTGGGGATCTCCACCCCAACCGCGCTCTTACCGGGGATCGGGCTGAGGATCCGCACGTCAGGCGACTTCACCGCGTACGCGATGTTGCGGGACAGCTGGGTGATCCGCTCCACCTTCACCCCGGGACCGAGCTCCACCTCGTACCGGGTGACGGTGGGGCCCCGGGTGAACCCGGTGACCGCGGCATCCACATCGAACTGTTCGAAGACGTTCTGCAGCGCCTCGATCACCTGGTCGTTGGCCTTGCTGCGGGGTTTGCTCGGGCCACCGGCGCGCAACAGGTTGATGGGGGGCAGGGTGTAGTCACCGCCCAGCCCGGCCAGCGGCGGCTGCTCTCCCCGCAGCACCGGCTCCGGGGAGTGCGGCGGAGGCTGCCGCGGTTCCGGGGCGGGCCGCCGCCGGCGCGCGGGCGGCGCGGGCGTGGCCGCGCGCTCGTCCAGCGGCTCGGTAGCCACCTCGGCCGGCTCCTCCTCCGGATCCGGGGTGAGGTCGCGCGCATACACCCCCTGGCGCCGACGACTGGAGCTCCGGCGCCGCGGCGCCGGCTCGGGCTCGTCCAGCTCCTCCTCCGCGTCGTCCTCCAGTTCGTCCGCCGTGGCCTCGTCCGGGGCCCCCACCAGCCAGTCCCGCAATGCCCGTAGCCGGTCCGGCACCTTGCTGATCGGGGTGGCGGTGACCACCAGCAGGCCGAACACCGCCAACAGCAGCATCACCGGCACCGCCACCCAGGCGGTGACCGCGCTGGCCAGCAGGCCTCCCAGCCCGCCCAGCAACCCGCCGGCCCACTCCCGCTCGGACAGGTTGTCCGGTCGCCAGAACAGGTCGAGCAGGCCGGTCATCGCGATCAGCAGCGCGGTCCAGCCGACGATCGCCCGGCCGCGGTGGGCGGTGCTGGCCGGTGCCCGCATCAGCCGGACCGCGATGCCGATGAGCAGCAGCGGCAGCAGGGCCGCCACCGCGCCGATCGCGCGGCGCGCCACCGTGGCGACAAAGTCTCCCACCGGCCCGGCCGCGTCGAACCACACCGCCATGGCCAGCAGGACCGCCAGCGCGATCACCAGTAGCCCGGCACCGTCGCGGCGATACTCCGGCTCGATCTCCTTGGCGGTCGCCGCCTGCCGGCCGATCGCCCGTACCAGCCAGCCCACCCCGTGGGCCAACCACATCCAGACCGCGAGGAGGCCGCGGTAGCTGCGCCGGCGGGCGGGGGTACGGGTGGTACGGCCACGCGCGGCGCCCCGAGTGGTGCTTTTCGCCGGGCTCCGGCGGGCGGTGCCGCCGGTGTTCCGGGCAGGTCGACCGCCGGCGGACGTCGAGGAGGTCCGCCGGGTGGTGCGGGTGGTGCGGCCGGCCATGAGTCCTTACGTTAGCGACCTCCGGCCAAGTTTCCGCGTGTCCACTCCCTCGTGTCCGTTCGGCCGGTTTTTTGGGGCCGTCCAGCGGACGCGCCGGATCCGGATATATGTCCACTTATCGCCACAGCTGCCGGCGACAGTACCCCACCGCGGATCACAGGCCCGGCAGCGGCGGTTCCCCGTAGACCGGCCACCCGTCCGGATCCCGCCGCAAGTCCGGGTGCAACGGGTGCTCCTGCCGGTGGCCGACGTCCCACAGGTGGGTGACGGCGGCCCCTCGCAGCACCAGGGCGTCGGCGATCATCCGACGGTGACACCGCCACCACACGGTCTCCGCACACAACACCGCCGGCCGGTCACCGGCCGCGGCCCGCGCCACCAGCGCCGCTACCGCCTGCCGGAACTCCGGGGTGTCCATGTGGTCGGCGTATCCGGCGAAGGCGGCCTGGTGGAGGGCGGTGTGCCGAGACTGGGGCGACCGGGACCGCCGGCCGCCCAACGCCTCCCCGTGCCACTCGTACCCGATGCCGGCATCGGCCAGAGTGGACGCGAGCGCCTCCCGCCCGAACTGCGGGTGCCGGCGGGAGCCGGGAAACCGACGGACATCAATCACCGCCGTCACCCCGGCTTCCCGCAGCACCGCCACGAGCTCCTCGGCGGTACGAGTGCCGTGCCCGACGGTGTACAGCCGGGGCGGCTCCTCGGCCAGCGGACTACACCTCCACCACGGTCGGCACGATCATCGGCCGGCGCCGGTAGGTCTCGTTCACCCACCGGCCGACCGTCCGGCGTACCACCTGTTGCAGCTGATGCGGATCGGAGATGCCGTCCTCCGCGGCCCGGTTCAACGCCTCCGTGATCAGGGGCAGCACCCCGTCGAACACCGCCGGATCTTCCGAGAAGCCCTTACCGGACACGGTCGGGCCCCCGACCACTTTGCCGGTGACCGAGTCCACCACCACCGTGGCGGCGATGAACCCGCCGTCGCCGAGGATCCGCCGCTCGGTGAGCAGCGACTCCCCGACGTCCCCGACCGCCAGCCCGTCCACGTACACGTACCGGTTCTTGACCCGGCCGACCAAGTGAGCCTCGCCGTTGGCCAGGTCCACCACGTCCCCGTCCTCGCACAGGATGATCCGGCGCGGGTCCAGCCCGGCCTGCATGCCCAACCGGGCGTGGGCGCGCAGGTGACGCCACTCCCCGTGCACCGGCATCAGGTTACGGGGCTTGACCACATTGAGCAGGTACAGCAGTTCCCCGGCGGGAGCGTGGCCGCTGACGTGCACTTTGGCCACATCCTTGTGGATCACGGTGGCGCCGGCCCGGGAGAGCTGGTTGATCACCCGGTAGACCGCGGTCTCGTTGCCGGGGACCAGGGAGCTGGCCAGCACCACGGTGTCACCCGGGGCGATGGTGACGTGCCGGTGGTCACCGGTGGCCATCCGGCCCAGCGCACTCATCGGCTCGCCCTGCGACCCGGTGCACATCAGCACCACCTGATCCGGCGGCATGTCGATCGCGGCGTCGATGGTGACCAGTAGGTCACCCGGCACCCGCAGCAGCCCCAGATCCCGCGCGATGCCCATGTTGCGGACCATGGAGCGCCCGACCAGCGCCACCCGGCGGCCGTGCTCGTGGGCGGCGTCGAACACCTGCTGCACCCGGTGGACGTGGCTGGCGAAGCTGGCCACGATGATCCGCCCCTGCGCCTGTCCGAAGATCGAGTCCAGCACGGTCCCGATCTCCCGCTCCGGCGAGACGAACCCGGGGAACTCGGCGTTGGTGGAGTCCGACAGCAGCAGGTCCACGCCCTCCGCACCGAGCCGGGCGAACCCGGCCAGGTCGGTGATCCGCCCGTCCAGCGGCAATTGGTCCATCTTGAAGTCACCGGTGTGCAGGACGGTGCCCGCACCGGTGCGGATGGCCACCGCTAGTGCGTCCGGGATGGAGTGGTTGACCGCGAAGAACTCACACTCGAACGGCCCCAGCCGTTCCCGCTGCCCCTCTCGTACCGTCAGCGAGTACGGCTCAATCCGCCGCTCCACCAGCTTGGCTTCCACCAGGGCCAGCGTGAACTGGGAGCCGACCAGCGGGATGTCCGGCTTGTGGGCCAGCAGGTACGGCACCGCCCCGATGTGGTCCTCGTGCCCGTGGGTGAGCACGATCGCCTCGATGTCGTCCAGCCGGTCCAGGATCGGGGTGAAGTCGGGCAGGATCAGATCCACCCCGGGCTGCTCCGGGTCGGGGAACAGCACCCCGCAGTCGACGATCAGTAGGCGCCCCTCGTACTCGAACACCGTCATGTTGCGCCCGATCGCCCCCAGGCCGCCCAGCGGAGTCACCCGGAGGGTCCCCGCCGCGAGCGGCGGAGGCGGATGGTCGACCGTCGCGCCTTCCTGTGGGGTGAGTACGTGGGGTTGTGGTGAAGTCATGCGACCGTCCCGGTCAGTGTGTGGGAGGCGTCCAGCGGCAGGCCGGCGTCCGCGCAGTCAACCCGCAGTTGCGCCAGCTGCGCTTCGGTGGCGTCCACCAGTGGCGGGCGGACCGGTCCCGCCGGCAAGCCGAGGGCGTTCATGGCCGCCTTGACCAGGATCGTGCCCTGGGTCCGGAAGATGCCGGTGAACAACGGCAGCAGCTGGCGGTGGAGCCGCAGCGCCTCAGCCACCTCGCCCCGCTCGTACGCCTCGATCATCTGCTTGGTGCCTTGCCCGGTCAGGTGGGTGGAGGTGCCCACCACCCCCACCGCCCCGATCGACAGCAGCGGCAGGGTGAGCGCGTCCTCCCCGGAGTAGTACGCCAGGTCGGTCCGCCGCAGCACCCAGGCGCTCTCGGCGAGGTTACCCTTGGCGTCCTTGACCCCGACGATCCGGTCATGCTCCGCCAGCCGGCACAGGGTGTCGGTGGCGATCGCGGTGCCGGCGCGGTGAGGGATGTCGTACAGCAGGATCGGTAGCCCGGTCGCGTCCGCCACGGTGGTGAAGTGGCGCAGCAGCCCTTCCTGCGGCGGCTTGTTGTAGTACGGCGTGACTACCAGCAGCCCGTGGGCGCCGGCCTTCTCCGCGGCGCGGGCCAGCGCGACCGTGTGCTGAGTGTTGTTGGTGCCTACTCCCGCCACGATCTGAGCCCGGTCCCCCACCGCCGCCACCACCGCGCGCAGTAGCTGCTCCTTCTCCTCGTCGGTGGTGGTCGGCGCCTCCCCGGTGGTGCCGTTGATCACCAACGCGTCGTTGCCCTGCTCATCTACCAAGTAGGTGGCCAACCGGGCAGCACCGTCCAGGTCAAGCGCGCCGTCGGGCGTAAACGGCGTCACCATGGCCGTGAGGAGGCGACCGAACGGCCGCCGTGCGTCCTGCGTCATCCTGTCAACCTAACGTGAACCAGCGGGTCCTTGCCGCACAGACCGAACCATCTCCAGCAACCGGCCACGCCGGCGCCCACGAGTCGTTCCCGGGGCAGCGGTGGCCCGCTCACACCCTATCGACCTTCCTACCCGCTGGCTCACCACGGCAACACGACCAGGCGTGGCTAACTCTCCCAGGTCAGTGGGCTGGCCGCGATCTCGGTGCCGTCGTCGAGCCGGGTGATGGTGAAGTCCGCGAATCCGTTCGGGGCGACCCGCTGCAGTTGCCGCAGGCAGGCCACGGCCAACGCCCGGATCTCCACGTCGGCGTGCTCGGTGGCGCGGACGGCGATGAAGTGACGCCAAGCCCGGTAGTTGCCGGTGACCACCATGCGGGTTTCGGTGGCGCCGGGGAGCACCGCGCGGGCCGCCTGGCGCGCCTGCCGCCGCCGGACGGTGGCGTGGGGGTCGTCAGCAAGCTCGCGTTCCAGTCCGGCCAGCAGCTCCCGGTACGCCCGGAGACTCACCTCGGTAGCCGCGACGAACCGCTGGTGGAGCTGCGGGTCCGCGGCGATCATCGGTGGGGTCACCACCCCGCCCGGCTCCGGTGGGTAGCGCGGGGACAGCTGGGAGTACGAGAAGTGGCGGTGCCGGACCAGCTCCTCGGCGCAGCTACGGGAGAGGCCGGTGAGGTAGAAGGTGGCGGTGCCGTGCTCGAACGGGGATAGGTGCCCTACTTCCAACAGGTGACGGAGGTAGCCCGCGTTGGTGGCGGTGGCGGGGTTGGGTTTGTCCCAGGACTGGTAGCAGGCGCGGCCCGCGAACTCGACCAGCGCCTGCCCACCTTCAGCGTCGGTGGACCACGGCACGTCCTCCGGGGGCGCGAAGTGGGTCCAGGCGATCAGCCGGACTCGCAGCGGGACCGTCTCGGGCACAGTTGCCTCCCTCCTGCTCGCCGACCTTATCCGGCCGCCCGGTCCGGCCCGCAGCGCTCCACGCCGAGGCGGTGTGGGGGCGGCCTTCCCCGCCCACTGCCTCACCCACACCGGGGACGACAGCAGATAGGCGGTTGCGCGACATCACACCTGATGTCAGAATGACGTCATGGACCTCACGCCTTACCTGGAGACCTTCCGGCGCCAGCTGGTCGCCACCGCCGAGGCGGGCGGCCCGGAGGTCAGCCGGGCTGCTGATCTGCTGGCCACCAGCCTGGAGGCCTCGGCCAGATTGTGTCTCATGCAGGCGCTCGCCGACGCCGCAGACGAGGTCACCTCGAAGCTGAGTGGCGCCAGTGTGGAGGTACGACTGCGAGGCGGTGAGGCCGAACTCGTGGTGACCGAGCTGCCGGCCGAGCCGGCACCAGCGGCTACCCCACCGCCGGCCGAGGCCGCCTCCGGGGACGTCGCTCGGGTCACCCTCCGGCTGCCGGAGCACCTCAAGGACGCCGTCGAGCGGGCGGCTACCGCCGAGGGCATCTCGGTGAACGCCTGGCTGGTGCGCGCCATCACCCACGCCGTGGCGGGCCGGAGCACTCCGCCCGGCGGATCCTCGTCCACCTTCCCCCCCGGTCGCATCCGGATCAGCGGATTCGCCCGCGCCTGACCGCCAAGGAGACCACCATGCCCACCTTTCCCTCCCCCCAGCCCGTCACCGTCGACGCCCGCCTCCCCGGCGGCACGTTCCACCTGATCGCGGAAGAGCGGGACACCGTCGAGGTGGAGGTGCTACCCGACAACAACAGCGACTCCTCGCGGCAAGCCGCCGCGGAGACCACAGTGGATCTGCACGGGGACACGCTGCGTATCCACGCCCCGGAGCTCCACGGGTGGTTGATCCGGCGCGCGCCCCGGCTGCGAGTGACCGCGCGGGTGCCGGCCGGCAGCCCGGCCCGGATTCGGACCATGTCCGCCGACGTCGAAGTAGTGGGGCGGATCGGGGCCACCAAGCTCAACACCGCCGGCGGCAACGCCACCTTGGCCCACGTCGACGGGGATCTCGCCATCAAAAGCGCCAGCGGTAACCTCCGCGCCACCCAGATCAGTGGCCGGCTGATCGCCCACTCCGCCTCCGGTGACCTCATGGTGGATCAGGTAGGCGGAGCGGTGGAGATCAAAAGCGCCAGCGGGGACGCGCGCATCGGCCGGGCGGGCGGGGATGTGACCGTCCGCAGCGCCTCCGGTGACCTCTGGGTCGACTCCGCCCGGCAGGGCACGGTGAACGTCACCACCGTCTCCGGGGACGTGATCGTGGGGGTGGAGCCCGGCACCGGGGTGTGGCTGGACCTCAACAGCCTGTCCGGGCGGGCGGTCAACGAGCTGTCCATGACCGAGGAGGCCGCCGCCGACCACCGGCTGACGATCGCGATCCGGAGCGTCTCGGGGGACATCACCGTCCGCCGCGCGGTCGGCGCTCCCTCCAGCTGACACTCCCGCGCGGATTCGTCGGCGCGGTCACGCCGCCCGTCACCTGGCTGGAGCGGCTACACGTAGAACCAGGTGAACGGCTCCCAGGGCAGGTTGCGCAGCACCGTGAACACCCCGGCCGCGATGGCGAACACCCCCACCGCCACCGGGCTGATGGTCAGCTGCGGCAGCCGCCACCGGAACACCCGGTTGCCGGCCCAGGCCAGGTAGGTGTAGGCCAGGAACGGCACCGCAAACACGAACACCAGGTGGTGACGGGCGGCGGCCGGCAGGTTGCCCTGCAGCAGGAAGTAGAACGCCCGGGTGCCGCCGCACCCTGGGCAGTCCCACCCGGTGGTGAGCTTCAACAGACAGGTGGTGGGGCTGTCCGCGGTGTCGATCGGCTCCCAGATCGACACGTACGCCACCGCACCGGCCAGACAGACCAGGGGGAGCAGCGGGGCCAGCCACCGGGGGGAACGGCTGGCCAGCCGGTGCACGAATGCGGTGAACCGACCGGGCGGGGGCGGCGGAGGGTAGTAGCCGATCGGCGTCGCCGGCTGCCCCTCCGACCTCGGCTGCGGGTCTCCCACCCCGGTCACGCGAAACCTCCTCGCCAGCTGCCTGGCGTTTACCGTACCGTGTGGCCGCATACCCGCTCTACCGTGCGGCCTATCGCTGGAGGTCGACCATGTTCACCGTACGCCCTGCCGCGCCTGACGATGCCGCTGCGGTGGCGGCGCTGCACGTCCGCAGTTGGCGGCACACCTACGCCGGGATCGTCCCCGACCAGGTGTTGGACCACCTGGCCACCACCGTCGACCAGCGCGCCGAGCGGTACCGCCGGCAATGGGCCGACCCCGCCTCACCCTTCCGGTGCCTGGTGGTGACCGAAGGCGAGCACGTGCTCGGGTTTGTCCTCTACGGTCCGTATCGCCTAGCGGAGCAGCAGCTGGACCAGTCGGTCGGCGAAGTACTGGCGATCTACCTGGATCCGCCCCACCTTGGGCGCGGCGCCGGTCGGACGTTACTGGACGCGGCCGTCACCGCCCTGCGGGCACAAGGGTTCTCCGAGGTCCGGCTGTGGGTGATGGAGGAGAACACCCGGGCTCGTCGGTTCTACGAGCGGTACGGGTTCACTCCGGACGGTACCCACCACCTCTTCCGGCTGACCGCACCGGATGGCAGCGAAACGGCGATCCCGGAAGTCCGCTACGCCCTGCCGCTGCGCTCCGATCAGCGCCCGGCCCCGACCACCGGGGTGGAGTCGCACTCCGGCGCCTGACCCCGCGTCCGGCCCGCGGCTCCGGTCCCGGCTCCGGGCAGTAGGCTGCTGATATATGGCGGTGGGGTACGTGCGGGCGGCGCGCCCGGAAGAGGCGGACGAACTCGCCCGGATTCAACTGACCACCTGGCGGACCGCGTACCGCCGACTGTTTCCGGCGAGCGTGCTGCAGCAGCTGGACGAGGCGTGGCTGGCCGCCCGGTGGCGGGAGGCGATCGAGGCCCCGCCCACTCCCCGGCATCGGGTCCTGGTGGCGATCGAGCAGGCGGCGGCCACCCACCTGGTGGGGTTCCTCGCCGCCGGACCGGCCGACGCCCAGGCGACCGCTCCGGAGGAGCCGCCCCTGGACGCCGCCACCACCGCCGCCATCACCGAGCTGCTGGTGGAGCCTCGGTGGGGGCGACGCGGTCACGGCAGCCGGTTGCTGGCCGCCGCCGTGGACCACTGGCGGGACGACGGGTTCACCACCGCGGTGGCCTGGGCGTACGAGGCGGACCGGGCGACCATCTCGTTCCTGACCTCGGCCGGCTGGGAACCGGACGGCGCCAGTCGCGCGCTGGACGTAGACGATCGCCTGGTGCCGCAGATTCGCCTGCACACCGCGTTGACGGACTGACTCTTCCGCGCGCCGCGATTCCCTGCTCCGCTCCGCTGGCCGGGGTGGCTCGCATTTGAGACAGTGGATCGCATGAACCGGACCTTTCCCCGGGCGGTGCTGACCGCGCTGCTCGTCAGCGGCCTCCTGCTGCTCACAGGTTGCATGAAGCTGAACGTCACCCTGTCCATCCAGGATGACCACACGGTCGACGGCAGCATCGTGTTCGCCGTGGAAGCGGAGACGGCCCAGCAGCTCGGCATCGACCCGGCGGACCTGCGGGCCGCGCAGGGCGAACGTGTCCCGCTCACCGACGGGGTCACCGTCACGCCGTACCACGACGGCGCCTGGGTCGGCACCGAGTACACGTTCACGCAGGTCAGCCTCGACGATTTGGCCTCCGACGCCGCCGGTGGCCCGGAGTGGATGCGGATCAGCTACGACGCGGAGACCGGCACGTACGAGTTCTGGGCGGTGGTCGACTTCACGGTCCCGGACGACCTCCCCTCCGGGGAGCTCGACGCGCTCGGTGACCTGGGGATGGGGCTGCCCTTCGTCCCCATGGATCTGGCGGGCGCGTGGCGCACCCTCGAAGCCAACGTCGCCGTCACCTTCCCCGGCGAGGTGGTCACCCACAACGGTGAGCTGGCCGGTAGCACGGTCACCTGGCACGTCCCGGGAGGTGAGCGGACCGAACTACACGCGGTGGCGCGGGTGACCGACGACCGTCACCACTCTGCCTCCGACGAGGGTTTCCCGCTCGCCTCGCTGGTCAGCCAGACCGGCTCGGGTTGGTGGTGGTTCGGGGCGGTCGGGCTGCTGGTCGCCCTCGGTGCGGCGGCGCTCGCGTTCGTGCTGGTGCCCCGCGGGCGGCGCACCGCACCGACCGCACCGGTGCCGGTGACCACGCCGGCACATCCGCCGTCACCGCCGCCGTACTTCGACCGCTGACCCGGGCACACCCGCGCGGGCCGGAGTCGTCGAGGCGACCTCGGCCGGTCAGGGACCGACCGGCGCCGGTCGGACGCGGGCGCCGTGGACGATCGGCCGGCGCCGCAGCTACGGCCAGGCACTCGTGCTGTCGAATTGCCGCCAATTCCACCCCCGCCGCTGGCCTCATCGTCAGGCCATATGAGACAGTGGCGGCCATGAAACGGACCCTCACCCGGGCTGCGGTCGCAATACTGACCGCCAGCGGTCTGATGCTGCTGCTCACCGGCTGCCTCAAAGTGGACGCTGATTTCTCCATTGAGGAAAATCAGACCGTAACCGGCACGATGCTGCTCGCGATGGACGCGAGCGTCGCGCAGGCGCTCGGCATGGACCCCGCGGACGCATTCACCGATCAAGACGACACCTTCGACGACGTCGACGGGGTCACTGTCACGCCCTACGACGACGGTACCTGGGTCGGCACCGAGTACACGTTCCAGCAGGTGAGCCTGGACGACTTCAACAGCGACCCGTCCGACCCGGAGGGGATGCGGATCACCTACGACGCCGAGGCCGGGACGTACGAGTTCTGGGCGGTGGCGGACTTCATGTTCGAGGAGGAATTCGAGGAGGATCCCGACGAGCCGGACCTCATCGGCCTGGATCTGCCCGAATTCGAGGCGCTCTGGGCCACCTTCGACGTCACCATCACAGTGACTTTCCCGGGTGAGGTGATCGAGCACAACGGGGAGTTGTCCGGCACCACGGTCACCTGGTCACCCCAGGCGGGTGAGCGGACCGAGCTGTACGCGGTCGCGCGCGCCTCCGGTGGCGGGCTCAACCCGGCTTCGGTGATCGGCAAGTCCGGCTCGAGCCTGTGGTGGATCCTGGCGGCGGTCGGGTTCCTGGTCGTGCTTGGGGTGGTGGTGCTCGTGATCGTGCTGGCGCTCCGCAAGCGGCGCACCGCACCGGTCGCACCGGTCCCGATGGGCGTACTGCCGCAGCAGCCGGTACCGCCGACGGACATGCCACCGCAGCAGGCGCCACCGACGCCTCCTGGGCACTGATCCGCCCACACCGTCGCTCGGGCCGGGGTACCACCCCGGCCCGAGCGCGTCCGGGTCACGCTCGGGACACTCGTCGGTCAGGATCGCCGCGACGACCCTGCGCGCCCAGGGCGCACGAGGGCGGGGCACCCGCATCAGGCCTGCGTTTCCGGGGTCAGCGATCACCGTGTGGGTGCGCCGTGGCCAGCCGATGGCGGGCGATACCGGACCACGGAGTGTCGAGCGGGGTCTGAAGCACCTCAGCAGCGCCCATGGTCGCTCTCTCCAACAGGTCCGCCGTGGCGTGGGCCGCGGCCGCCACCGTGCCCCGGTCGGTGGGCACACAGTAGGTCCGATCGAGCGCGTCCGGCAGCACCCTGGGCGCCACGTCGAGCAAGCTCACCAGCCCAAAGGCTGGATACGGCACCCGCCGGGCGACCGCGAACAGCCGCAGGGCCTGCTGCCGCGCTTCGCTGATCCGCTCCACCGCCTCGAACAAGGATCCCCGACGCAGATACTTCGCGACGTCGGACAGCGCCCACCACCCGAGCATCACCCACTCGCGCGCCTCGGCCACGGTCGGTGGATCGGCCACCGGCGGTCGCCACGGCACCGCCAATCTCGCGTCCTTGTCGACGACGGCGATGGATCCATCGGGGAGACCCTGCCGCTGGTGCGCCGGCATGAGCACCAGATCCAGCTGTACGCCGCTGGCGTACTCCACGGCGAACCGGCGGACCCCCGGGGGCCAGCCGGGCAGGGCATGAATCAGCACGCCCCGCGTCGCCCCGGCCGCCTCCACCAACGCGGTGCCGGCGCGGTCCAGCTCCTCCGCGGCCAACGACTCGGCGTAGCCAACCCCCGCATCGATATCAGAAAGCGGGTCACCCCGCCCCGCCGCCAACGAGCAGCTCAGCTCCAACCACCGCCACTGCGCGCCGTCGGTGACCTCCCGCCGGAGCGCCTCCAGCACCTCCGCATGTGCGGGCAGGTCACCGGCGTCAGGAAACAGCGCGGCCGGGTGGGGTGTCACTTTCCGCCGACAGCCTCCTCCAGCAGCGGCCCGAGCCCGATGGTCAGGCCGGGCCGGTGCCGCACCGCCCGGATCGCCAACAGCACCCCGGGCATGAACGACTCCCGGTCGTACGAGTCGTGCCGGATGGTGAGGGTCTGCCCAGGGCCACCGAACAACACCTCCTGGTGGGCGACCAGCCCGCGCGCCCGCACCGAGTGCACCCGCACCCCGTCCACGTCGATTCCGCGCGCCTCCATCCCTTCCCGGGTGGCGTCCGGCATCGGCCCCAGCTCGGCCGCTGCCCGCGCCTGCGCCACCAGTTGCGCGGTACGCAGCGCGGTGCCGCTGGGAGCGTCCACCTTGTCCGGATGGTGCTGCTCGATGATCTCCACCGATTCGAAGAACCGGGCGGCCCGCTCCGCGAACTCCATCATCAGCACCGCGCCGATGGCGAAGTTCGGAGCGATCACCACGCCCACGTCCGGCTTGTGGGCCAGCCAGGATCGTACCCGCGCCAGCCGCTGCTCCGTGAACCCGCTGGTGCCGATCACCGTGTTGATCCCCTGGTCGATGCACCAGTGCAGGTTGTCCATCACCACCTCCGGGGTGGTGAAGTCGACGACCACCTCGGCGCCGGCGTCTGAGGCGTTGAACAACCAGTCACCCTGATCGATCATGGCGACCAGTTCCATATCGGGCGCGGCGTCCACCGCTCGACACACCGCCGTGCCCATGCGGCCTCGGGCGCCCAGCACTCCTACCCGGATCGGTTCTGCGTGTTCGGTCACGCTGCACAACCTACGCCATCGGCGGCGCCAGCGTGGGCAGTGGACCGATCGCGGCCACCGACCGAGACACCTGCAGCAGCTCGGCCGCCAGCTCGTTGACCTCGGCCAAACTCACCCGGTCGATCCGGGCCAGCAGCTCGTCCACCGACAGCAGCCGCTCGTACAGCAGCTCCCCCTTGCCCAGGCGGGTCATCCGGCTACCGGTGTCCTCCAGATCCAGCACCACCGTGCCGGCCAGCATCCCCTTACCCCGGTCCAGTTCCTCGGCGGTGATCCCCTCTCGAGCCACCCGGGTCAGTTCCCGGTCCACCAGCTCGAGTACCTCCTCCGACTTCCCCGGCGCGCACCCCACGTACACCCCGAATAGGCCGGTGTCGGCGTACAGGCTGGTGAACGAGTAGATCGAGTACGCGAGCCCGCGCTCCTCCCGCACCCGTTGGAACAGCCGGCTGGACATCCCGCCGCCGAGCACGTTGTTGAGCACGCCGAGCGCGAACCGCCGGTCGTCGGTGCGGCGGATGGTCGGGCACCCCACCACCAGATGGGCCTGCTCGGTGTCCTTGCCGACCAGCAGCGCGTCCGCGGGCCGGGCGGGGACGTCATCGGCCAACCCCCGCGGCGGCGCCGGATCGGCCGGTGGCCCATCCCAGACGGTGCCGGCCACCGCTTGCTGCACCTGCTCCACCACCGCGTCGTGGTCAAGGTTGCCGGCCGCCGCGATCACAATCGACGGCGCCCGGTAGCGACGCCGATAGAACCCGTGGATCTGCTGCCGGGTCATCGCGCCGATGGTCTCCGTCGTGCCGGAGATCGGCCGGCCCAGTGGGTGGTCACCGTAGACGACCCGGGCGAACAGGTCATGCACCTCATCACCCGGTTCGTCCTCCTGCATGGCGATCTCCTCCAGGATCACGCCCCGCTCGGTCTCCACGTCCGGGCTGGCCAGCACCGAGTTGGTGACCAGGTCGCAGATCACATCGATCGCCAGCGGCAAGTGGACATCCAGCACCCGGGCGTAGTAGCAGGTGTACTCCTTGGTGGTGAACGCGTTGGTCTCCCCGCCCACCGCCTCGATCGTGGCGGAAATGTCCAGCGCGCTGCGGCGACGGGTGCCCTTGAACAGCAGGTGCTCCAGGAAGTGCGACACCCCCGACAGGTGGGCCGCCTCGTCCCGGGAGCCGACCGCCACCCACACCCCCACCGACACGCTGCGCATGGCCGGCACCGCCTCGGTAAGGATGCGCAGCCCGCTGGGCAGCACGGTCCGCCGCACCGTGCCCCCCAGCGGGTCTTCGCTCAGGGTCCAGGTATGCCCCGTCCGGGGCCGACCGGCGGCCCCGGACGGGGGTGACGCGTGGGTGTGGCCCGATCGGGCCGAAGGGGTGACGGACATGCCGCAGGCTCAGCGCCGACGCCGCCGGCGACGACGAGTGCCCTCTCCCGACTCCGCCGCGCCTTCACCTTCCCCGCTGGTCGGCCGTGGCCCCCGGTCCGCGGCGGCCTTGCCACCCCGGTCGCGGGGTCCTTGACCGGCCTGCGTCCGGCTAGCCGGACGCTCGCCGGCGGACGGGCGTGCACCGCCCTCCGACGGCTCGGCGACGGGCGGCGTCTCTCCGACCTTGTCCAGGTAGATCTTGCCGCGGTTGTCGATGTCCGCGATCTCCACCTCGATCTTGTCGCCGACGTTGAGGTAGTCCTCGACCTTCTCGATCCGCTTGCCGTTGCCGACCTTGGAGATGTGCAGCAGGCCGTCCTTGCCGGGCAGCAGCGAGACGAACGCGCCGAACGCGGCGGTCTTGACCACGGTGCCGAGGAACCGGTCCCCCACCTTCGGCATGGTCGGATTGGCGATCGCGTTGATCTGGTCGATCGCCGCCTGGGCGGACGGGCCGTCGGTGGCACCGACGTAGATGGTGCCGTCGTCCTCGATCGAGATTTCGGCCCCGGTCTCGTCCTGAATGGCGTTGATGGTCTGGCCCTTCGGGCCGATCACCATGCCGATCTTGTCGACCGGGATCTTGATGGTGGTGACTCGAGGCGCGTACTCAGACAGCGGCGCCGGCTCGGCGATCGCCTCCTCCATCACGTCCAGGATGGTCTGCCGCGCCTCGTACGCCTGCGCCAGCGCCCCCGCCAGCACGTCGGACGGGATCCCGTCCAGCTTGGTGTCCAGCTGCAAGGCGGTGACGAAGTCCCGGGTGCCGGCGACCTTGAAGTCCATGTCCCCGAAGGCGTCCTCGGCCCCGAGGATGTCGGTCAGGGTCAGGTAGGTGGTCTTGCCGTCGACCTCGTCGGAGATCAACCCCATGGCGATCCCGGCCACCGCCGCCTTCAGCGGCACCCCGGCGCTCATCAGCGACAGGCTGGAGGCGCACACCGAGCCCATGGAGGTGGAGCCGTTGGAGCCGATCGCCTCGCTGACCTGCCGGATCGCGTACGGGAACTCCTCCCGGCTGGGCAGCACCGGGATCAGCGCCCGCTCCGCCAGCGCCCCGTGGCCGATCTCCCGCCGCTTGGGCGACCCCACCCGGCCGGTCTCCCCGGTGGAGTAAGGCGGGAAGTTGTAGTGGTGCATGTACCGCTTGGTCTTGACCGGCGAGAGCGAGTCGATGGTCTGCTCCATCCGCAGCATGTTCAGCGTGGTGGCGCCCAGGATCTGGGTCTCCCCCCGCTCGAACAGCGCGGACCCGTGCACCCGCGGCAGCACGCCCACCGCCGCGGCCAGCGGGCGGATGTCCTTCGGCCCCCGCCCGTCGATCCGGACCTGGTCCCGCAGCACCCGGGAGCGGACCTCGGTCTTGGTCAGCGCCCGCAGCGCCGCGTTGATCTCCTTCTCCCGCCCCTCGTACTGCTCCGCCAGGGCGGCCAGGGTCTCCTCCCGGATCTGGTCGAGCGCGTCCTCCCGCTCGGTCTTGCCGGCGATCCGCAGCGCTTCGGCCAGCTTCTCCCGAGCCACCTCCACGACCGCGTCGTACAGGTCGTCGGTGTAGTCCAGGAAGATCGGGAACTCGGCGACCGGCTTGGCCGCCACCTCCGCCAGCTCCGACTGGGCCCGGCACAGTTCCCGGATGGTGGGCTTGGCCGCCTCCAGTCCGCTGGCGACCACCTCTTCGGTCGGCTTCGGGGCCCCGGCGGCGATCAGCTCCATCGTGTGCTCGGTGGCTTCCGCCTCCACCATCATGATCGCCACATCGCCGTCCGGCAGCACCCGGCCGGCGACCACCATGTCGAAGGTGGCCCGCTCCAGCTGCTCGTGGGTGGGGAAGGCCACCCACTGGCCGTCGATGTGGGCGACCCGGGTAGCACCGATCGGGCCCGAGAACGGCACCCCGGACAGCTTGGTGGACATGGAGGCGGCGTTGATCGCCACCACGTCGTACGGGTGGTCCGGGTCCAGCGACAGGACGGTGGCCACGATCTGCACCTCGTTGCGCAGCCCCTTGGCGAAGCTGGGGCGCAACGGGCGGTCGGTGAGCCGGCAGGTGAGGATGGCGTCCTCACTGGGGCGCCCTTCCCGCCGGAAGAACGAGCCGGGGATCCGGCCCGCGGCGTACATCCGCTCCTCGACATCCACGGTGAGCGGGAAGAAGTCGAGGTGCTCCCGGGGGGTCTTGCTGACGGTGGTGGCGGACAGCACCACCGTGCCCTCCAGTGACACCGTGGCCGATCCGTCGGCCTGCCGGGCCAAGCGCCCGGTCGAGAAGACGATCTCTCGGGTCCCGAATGGACCGTTGTCGATGACCGCGGTAGCGTGATGCGTCCCTAGATTGTTATTCATAAATATGCTCCTTGGCCGAGGGGCACGGCGCGGAGGAGCGGCAATGGCGGGCCGGTCATCGATCGAAGCCCCCGGGAGACGGCGTGTGCCATGTCCGGAGGCCACTACCGAGGACCGGTGCGCCCGTCACTCCTCGAAAGTCCCGTAGCCCACTGAGTATGAAGGTATCGGGGAGCGGCTACCGCCGCTCCCCGAAAAGTGTCACCGGCGAAGGCCGAGCCGGTCCCGCACACTGCGGTACCGCTCCACGTCGACCTTCTCCAGGTAGCCCAAGAGGCGCCGCCGCTGACCGACCAGCAGTAGCAGGCCACGGCGGCTGTGGTGGTCATGCTTGTGCACCTTCAGGTGCTCGGTGAGGTCCCGGATCCGCTGGGTCAGAAGGGCGATCTGGACCTCCGGCGACCCGGTGTCGCCTTCGTGGGTCGCGAACTCCTTGATGATCTCCTGCTTCTTTGCTTGATCGAGCGCCATGATCTCCCTGTCCGTGGGTGGAGGTAGCGGGCCGGGGACGTCCCCCGCACCCGCGGTGGCACACCCGCGGCGTCGGGCAGGCAGCGCCACCACTGCCGGCGGCGCCAGCCGATGGCCAGCCCGCTCAGGCAGGGCGGCGCGTCGGCGACGGCCGGCAACAGAATCAGCCTACCAGGAGGCTGATTCGGCGGCCGTGAGGACTGACCGGGTCTCCGCCACGTCCTGGTGCATTTGGGCCACCAGCCCCTCGACCGTCGGGTAGGCTCGCTGCTCCCGCAGGTGGGCCACGAACTCGAGCGCCACCTGCTCCCCGTACAGGTCCCCGTCGAAGTCCAGCAGGTACGCCTCCACCCGGCGCTGAGCGCCGGCGAAGGTGGGGTTGGTGCCGATCGAGATCGCCGCCGGGTGGCGCTCGGTGAACGTGGTGGCCCCACCCTGGTCACCGCGCCGGAGGAACCAGCCGGCGTAGATCCCGTCGGCCGGCACCGCCGCGTACCGGCTGTGCAGCAGATTGGCGGTGGGGAAACCGAGCTCCCGCCCACGTCGGTCGCCCCGCACCACCACTCCTTCCAACCGGTGCGGGCGCCCCAGTGCGTTCGCGGCCGCAGCCACGTCCCCCGCGGCCACACAGGCCCGGATGTACGTGGAGGAGAAGACGGTACCGCCCTCCACCACCAGGGGGGCGCTCTCCACCGAGAACCCGAACCGGCGCCCCAGCTCGGTCAGCAGCCGCACGTCCCCGGCCGCCTTGTGACCGAACCGGAAGTTCTCCCCCACCACCACCAGCGCCGCGTGCAGCCGCTCCACCAGGACGTTGTGCACGAACGCCTCCGGCGACAACTGGGAGAACTCCCAGGTGAACGGCTGCACACACAGCGCGTCCACGCCCAGCTCCTCGATCAGCTCGGCCTGCCGGGCCGGCTCGGTCAGCACCGCCGGGCGGGAGCCGGGGCGGACCACTTCGGCCGGGTGGGGATCGAAGGTCACGACCACCGACTTCAGCCCGCGCTCCCGGGCCTGCGTCACCGCGTGCCGGATGGTCGCCTGATGGCCACGGTGCACCCCGTCGAACACCCCGATGGTGACCACCGACCGTCCCCATCCCGGGGGCACCGCCTCGTACCCTCGCCACCGCTGCATGGCGACCACTCTACGGCCGGCCCCGCTCTCGCCCGCTCGCCGGGTTTGCGCCCCAGGACGGCCCCGAGGCATAGCGCCGTAGGAAGCGGTCAGCCCGCCGGGGCGAGCACCACCTCGGGGCGGGCCCGGCCGTCCCGTTCCCGTAGCACCGCCACCACCGCCCCCGTGGGCGCGAACGCCGCGTACGGCCCGGTGATGCCGACCGGAGGCAACGCCCCGCCGTGCGCACAGGTGCGGGCCTGCCCGGCGGTGAGCTCCCGGGCCGGGAACAGCCGCCGGGCCGCCTCCGCCAGCGGGATCGTGACCACCGCCGGCGCCCGCGCCGCCAACTCCTCCAGGGTCACCGCCTCCGCCAGGGTGAACTCACCCACGAACGTCCGCCGCAGCGCGGTCAGATGCCCGCCGGTACCGAGCGCCGCCCCCAAGTCCCGGGCGATCGCCCGGACGTAGGTGCCGGACGAGCAGGCCACGTCCACGTCCAGGTCGACCAGCCCGTCACCGGGGCGGCGGAGCGCCTGCAACTCCAACCGCGACACCGTCACCCGGCGGGGCGCCAACTCCAGCTGCTCCCCCGCCCGGACTCGTTGGTAGGCGCGGCGGCCGTCCACCTTGACCGCGCTGACCGCGCTCGGCACCTGGTCGATCTCGCCGGTGAGGGCCGCCAACCCGGCGCGGATCTCCGACTCGGTCAGGTGATCGGCGGGGACGGTTTCGACCACCTCCCCTTCGGCGTCGTCGGTGACGGTCCGCTGCCCCAAGCGGATGGTGGCGGCGTACCCCTTGCCGGTCTCACTGATGTAACGCAGCAGTCGCGTGGCCCGGCCGACGCCGATCACCAGCACGCCGGTGGCCATCGGATCGAGGGTGCCGCCGTGCCCCACCCGCCGGATGCGGGCCAACTTCCGGACCCGGGCCACCACGTCGTGCGAGGTCATCCCGCCCGGCTTGTCCACCACCAGCAGCCCGTCCCCGGTCCCGCCCGCCGTCGCGCCGTCGCTCACCTGGTACCGCCCTGTCCTGTCCGGTCTGTCCCGTCGCCCCATAGATTGGCACAGACGGGGTGGCCGGCAGGAAGGGCGGTACAGGTGCGGCGACGGTGGCGGCAGCGGCTGGACACCCTGGTGGACCGGACCCCACCCGAGCGGGACCGGTACGTGGACCTGCTCCGGGTGGTGGCGATCGGGGTGGTGGTGGTCTGGCACTGGAGCCTGTCGGTGCTGTACTACTCCGAATCCGCCGGTCGCTGGGTGATGCCCAACCCGATCCACGCGGTGCCCGGGGCCTGGGCGGCCACCTGGCTGCTGCAGATCGTGCCGGTGTTCTTCCTGGTGGGCGGGTACGCCAACCTGGCCGCCTGGCAGGCCGCCCGCCGCTCCGGGGTCGGTCTGACCGGGTACTACCGCAGCCGGCTCCGCCGGTTACTGGTGCCGGTGCTGGTGTTCCTGGCGGTATGGGTGGGGATCGACCTGCTCGGGCTGGCGGTGGTGCCGGGTTATCCGGGGGTGCTGCGGTACGGGGTGATCCTGCTGACCCCGTTGTGGTTCATCGCCGCCTATCTGTGGGTGGTGCTGCTGGTCCCGCTGACCGCGGCCGGGCACGCCCGGGCCCGCTGGCTGACCGTGGGCGCCCTGGCGGTAGCGGTGATCGCCTGCGATGTGGGCCGGTTCGCCGCTGACCTGTCGGTGCTGGGGTGGGTGAACAGCGCCGTGGTGTGGGTGCTGATCCACCAGTTCGGGTACTTCTTCCGGGACTGGTCACTGGCCCAGGACCGGGCGGGTGGGCGGTGGTCGGCGAGGGGCCGCTGGTGGGTGGTGGGGTTGGTGGTCGGAGCGGTGCTGCTCCTGGCGGTGCTGACCTCGTTGCCGGCCTACCCCCGGTCGATGGTGGCCACGGTCGGGCAGGAACGCAGCAACATCTTCCCCACCACCGCCCCCATCGCCGTGGTGGCGTTGCTCCAGCTCGGGGTGGCGATGGCACTACGGGCGCCGGCCCGCCGGTGGCTGCGGCGGCGCCGGGTGTGGCGGCTGGTGGTGGCGGCCAACGCGGTGATCATGACGGTGTTCGTGTGGCACATGACCGCGCTGTTGGTGGTGTTGGCGCTGCTGCGAGCCGCTGGGGTGGCGCTGCCGACCCGGCCGGACGCCGCCTGGTGGGTGCAGCGGCCGTTCTGGGTGCTCGCACCGGGGGTGGTGCTGCTGGGGCTGATCGTGGTGTTCGGCCGCTTCGAGCAGGGGAGTCGACGGCGGTTGGCAGCCGGTTGACACAATGACGCCCGTTAGCCGAACAACCGGCCTGACCAGCTAAAACGATCCAACAGAAAGTCCCCTCCATGTCTCAGGATCCATATTCGTACGGGCAACATCCGCCGCAGCAGCCTTCCCCGCCGGCCGGGTCTGAGGATCCGACCACCCCGCTCTCCCCTCCCCCACCGGCCGGGTCGGAAGATCCGACCACCCCGCTCTCCGGGCTCTCCGGTTCGTCCGGGGCCGCCCCGGCGGGGCCGCAGGCACCGGGGTACGGGCAACCGGGATACTGGCCGCCGGCGTCACCGGGGTATCACCCGCAGCCGGGGTACGGGCCGCCGGATAGCGCCCCCGGCGCACCGGGCGTGACCGGGGCGCAGTGGCCGGGCCCCCCTGGTCCGCCGCCGCCGAAGCGCCGGACCGGGCTGGTGGTCGGCCTAGTCGCCGGGGTCCTGGTGTTGCTGCTCTGTCTCGGCGCCGTAGGGTTCGTCGCGGTCCGGACGCTCAGTGGCGATGAGGGGGACGAGACCCCTCCGGTCACCGCGCCGTCTGACGACGCCACCCCCCGCGAGACGCCGGAACCGGCCGATCGTGATCCGTTCGCCGGCTCCCCCGCCGCCGACTTCGCGGTCGGCGAGGACGGGATCGTCCTGCCGGAGGCGGAGGCGGTCGGTGACTTCAGCCGGCGGGAGGTCGCCGACGCCCTGGTGGCGGTCCGGGAGGCGCTGATCGCGCTCCGGATCGACCAGCGCATGCTGTTCGAGCACGACCCGGAGCCGTTCCTGGAGCTGGTGGCCCCTGACAACGCGGACTACCTGAAGGAGGCGTTCGACTCCGGCTCGTTCGGTTATTTCGCCACCCAGATCGCCGACCACGCCACCCTCGTGGAGCCGGCCCCCCGGGTGCACGGCGAGATCAGCTTCGAGGCGACCACCGACGAGCAGGGCATCCGGGTGATCGAGGTGGTCACGTCGTTCCTGTGGGCGTACGCGTTCGAGCCGCCCTCGGAGGACCTGGACGGGATCGTGGTGGTGCGGGACGAGCTGGTGTGGCAGATCCCGCACTCCGACGACGTGCTCGACAGCTCCCAGGGGCTGTGGTTGTGGAACGGCGAGTCCTACGCCTGGGGCATCGACTGTGACGCGTTCACGCAGAGCTTGCTCGCTCCCCAGTCGCGCCCAGGTCGTGGCATCGACGGCCCGGACCAGGACGACATTTTCGACCTGGACAGCGGGCTGGACTACCCGGACACCTGCTGATCGGTCGGTCGACGGTGGTCGCGGAGACGGCGGCCACCCCGACCGCCGGGGCGTAGCCCGCCGCCGGCCCGACACTGACTGTCGGTGACCACCCGCGGCACCGCCAGCGGCAGCACCCGCGCCTTCACCGGGGCCGGGTCGGCCGGCGGCGGGCACGGTGCGGGGGCAGGTGCCTGCCCAGTGAACACTCCGAGAATCTGCCGCCAGGCATCGGAGTGCTGGATGAACACATCACTGTGGGACGGGATGCCTTCGATCGGGCGCCCGGCCCGCTCCCCCAGCGGCCGACCATCTTCGTCCACTGCGGACGGATCGTCCGGTAGCCGCCCGACCGGTAGCACCACCGTGCACCGGAACTCGTCCGGATCGGGGCCGTGGCCGAGCCCAGGCGGGGTCGGCAGGCCCTGCACCAGTCCGATCAGGTCGCCCGGCGCGGTCATCACATACCGGGGCCGGGTCGGGTCGGGATAGTCGTACGGGTCGCGCACGTCCCCCATCCCGGAGGAGGCGATGTGCATCACCACGTCCGCGTCCAACCCGTACTGTTCCGCGCTGCCCACCACGCCACCGCCGAACGAGTGGCCAGCCACCACGATCTGGGCCCGACTGGCCGGCCCCTGCACGCGGGCGATCTCCTGGCGCAGCTCATGGGAGAAAACCGCCAGTGACCGGCCCAGGGACTGCCGGTAGTGGGACATGGCTCCCTGCAGCCAGCCTTTGGGGAAGGTGCCGGCGGCCCACACCACCATCGCCAGCCGCCCCTCACTCGCCTCCACCAAGTGGTCGGCGCGTTGGCGGTATTTGTCGAAGTTACGGTCCAGGATGAACGCGGCGCTGCCGGGAACCAGGATGCCGACTATCTCGGTCGTCCGGTCGATGGTGCCGATCAGCTCCGCCCACGAGCCCCGGCCTCGATTCCCCTCCGGGTCGAAGTGCAACAGTTGCCGACCTTCATTCAGGATCCGGGTGTAGGCCTCGGCCTGCTCCGGAGTGGCTCCGGTCAACGCCGCCGCCACTCGCTCCAAATTAGCTTCGATCCGCGCCTGAAACGGCACACTGGGTAGTGACGCCGCCACTGTCACCTTGGTGACCGGTGGCTGTGGGACCGAGGGGATCACCTGGGTCCCCGCCGCCACCAGCAGTACCGCCGCCGCGGTCATCCCGGTCCGGAACAGCCCGGAGCCGGTCAGGCGCCTCCCACCTCGCCGCTGCACGCGAACCTCCTGATACCTGTGTCCGCGCCTATTCTCCCATCCCGACTCACCCCCACCGGTGAGCGCGCACCCGGAGATGCCCCGGACACGGATGGCCGGGCTCCCTAGGGGAACCCGGCCACCGTACTGCGAGGTCCGCGTCACTCAACGCGAACAAATCACTTACTTCCCCCGCATCCCGCAGCGTCTGGCCCGGGTGGCTTCCCCGGATCCGGGCCGCAGTATGGGGGAAGTCACCGCCAGTGACGGTCCGCCAACTGGGCGACCATCACTGACGAGTGTCCATAGAGGTTTGTAGCGCCGCGCGCGCCTGCTCACGCGCGTCCTCTTCTGGCGCCGGTCGAGCGGTGCTCATCTCAAGCCTCCGAGGCCGTCACCTACAGTTACGAGAATCAGCCGCTATAACCGCCGGTCCAGGTTCGCTGGCTCAGCAAGCGGTGGCGAGAGTCGGTGGACCCGTCGCGGGAAGGTACGTCCGACCGATCGGACCTGTCGAAAACACACCAGGCGGCCATGCCGCCCTGGCCAGCCCACGCCGATACCCCGCGGCGGGGCGCTGGCCGGTTAGGAGCGAACCCCGCCGCGGCGACGAAGGGCGAGTGCGGTACGCATCTCTTCCCAAACTACCGTTCCGTCTCACATACCGCACTCAATTCCCAATGATTGGGAGAGCGGGGTCGGGAAATCACTGACCCGGGGGAGCCGCTCCGGCTCACCCCACCTCAGCCGGCGAGCTTGGCCCGAATCGCATCGATCACGTCAGACAGTTCGCCGTACCCGGTGAAGCCGGCCGCCAGCCGGTGCCCCCCGCCACCCAACGCCACCGCGACCGCGCTGACGTCGCTGGCGCCTTTACTGCGCATGGAGACCGCCCACTGCCCGGCGGCGACCTCCTTGACCACACACGACACGTCCGCTTCCGAAGTGCACCGGACCGCGTCGATCAGCGGCTCCAACACGTACGGGCGCTGGTCGTACCGGGCCAGGTCAGCCAGCGTGGCGTAGGTCCACACCAGGCCCCGACCACCGGCCGCCTCCGGCTCCAACTGGGTGCGGGTGAGCACGTCCCCGTACAGCCGCACCGCCCCGAACGGCCGGGTATCGAACACCCGCCGGGAGATCTCCGCTGGCCGGATCCCGGTCGCCAGCAGCCGCGCCGCCAACTCGTGCACGGCCGGGGTGGTCATCTCGAACTTGAACGAGCCGGTGTCGGTGACCAGCGCCACATATAGACACTCGGCGATTCGTGCGTCCAGCGGCACCCCGAGCCGATCCAGCAGTCCCTGCGCCACCACCGCGGTGGCCGCCGCCCCCGGATCCACCAGGTGCACCCGGCCGAACCCGGTGTTGGAGGCGTGGTGGTCCAACACCACCGTGGTACCCGCGGCCTCCACCCGATCGGCCAACTCCCCCAACCGGGAGAGGCTGGCCGCGTCGAAGCACATCAGCAGGTCCGGCCGGGCCACCGCCTCCTCCGCCGGCACGAGCAACTCCAGCCCGGGCAGCTCCTGGAACGGCTCCGGCACCTCCATCGGCCCCGGGAAGGTCGCCTGAATCCGGTGGAACCCGAGCGCCCGCAGACCCAGGCCCACCCCCAGCATGCTGCCGATCGCGTCCCCGTCCGGATTGACGTGACACACCAGCAGCACCGACGCCTCCGGCGGCAGACTGCGGACCGCGGCCAGCGCCGCCGACCACTGGTCAGGCGTGATCCCGCCCGTTACGGCCCGGCTCCCGTCCTGGTCATGAGAGGCCACGCCTTGAGGGGCCACCTGGGTGGCTGGGCCAGCCGCGTCACCGCTGTCGTTGCTCACCGTGTCTCCCCTGCCTGGTCCTCCTCACCGGGCTCCGCCAGCCGGTAAGGCTGGGGGTCACCGGCGTACCGGGCGCCGGCGGCCCGCCGCTGCACCTCGGCGTCGGCGGTCCGGGCGGCGGCCAGCAGCTCGTCGATGTGCCTTACCCGCTCGGGTAGCTCATCCAGCACGAACGTGAGGCTCGGAGTATGCCGCAACCCCAGCGCTCGGCCCACCGTACTGCGGATCATGCCGGTGGCCGACGCCAACGCCGCCTGGGTGTTGGCGCGCTCGGTGGCATCTCCCAGCACGGTGTAGAAGACCGTAGCCTCCCGTAGATCAGGAGTCATCCGGGCATCCGTGATCGTGACCATGCCGAGTCGCGGATCCTTGATCTGGGTACGCACCACCGAGGCCACCAGCTCACGCACGCGCTCGGCATGACGGCGCACCCGGGCCGGATCGGTCATCCTCGTCACCTCCGCTGGCGTTCCCGCCTGCTCTGTCGACCCTACCGCTACCTCGAGACGGGGG
>Ga0079224_100001607_pt1 | contig 26322 bp, 17 predicted proteins | sample Stecom2015_FD_80414 | JGI IMG/M metagenome (GOLD analysis project Ga0079224, IMG submission 80414) | Agricultural soil microbial communities from Utah to study Nitrogen management - Steer compost 2015 | ecosystem: Environmental > Terrestrial > Soil > Agricultural land | place: USA: Utah... | reverse complement strand
TGGGGACCCGACGGGGCCTTGTACATGCACATGGGCACCTTTTTACATTCCCAGATTGAAACGCCTTATGGACCCAGAAGGGGAGCTTATGGAACTACCTGGCGGTACGAACCCCGGACCATGAAGCTGGAGCCTTACATATCATATCCTTATGCGAATCCCTGGGGTCAGGTATTTACCCGGAACGGGACCCATTTAATCGCGGACGTGTCTACGGGCATGAATTATTTCGCCCTTCCATTAACCGTAGCGATCGACTACCCTAAAAAGCACATGGGAATGCGCGATTTTCTTACCACCCCGGTGAAACCGAAAACCTGCGGCATGGAAGTGGTAGCCAGCCGGGCGTTTCCGGAAAATGTGCAGGGTAACGTCCTGTTCAATACCTTTATTGGTTTTCAGGGCGTGCGGCAACACGTCCCCCGGTGGGAGGGAAGTGGGATCATTGCCGATGAAACCGAACCGATCTTACAATCCAAAGACCCAAACTTCCGGCCGGTGGACCTGAAATTCGGACCGGACGGCGCGCTCTATGTGGCCGATTGGTATGATCCGATTATCCAGCATGGGGAACAGGGTTTCCGCGACCCGCTGCGCGACAAGTCCCGGGGCCGGATCTGGCGTATCACACACAAGGGTACCCCTTCGCTGGAGGTGTTGGACCTGACCCAACTGCGTATCCCGGAACTCCTGGATCGCCTGAAAGTACATGAAGACCGGGAAAGATACCGGGCGCGTACGCGGTTGAACGAGTTGCCGGTAAACGAAGTGATGCCCGCACTCGAAAACTGGATTGGCGCATTGGATACAAACGATCCGGAATACGGGCAGCATCTGCTTGAAGGCCTATGGGTGTATCAGCAGTTCAACCGGCCGGATAAAGCGCTTTTAAAACGAGTTCTTGGATCCGAGGATCCCCATTTGCGCGCGGCAGCTACCCGTGTTCTCCATTATTGGGCAGCTGAACTGCCTCAGGCGGAAGCGATGCTGGCAAAACTGGCGACCGATCCCGCCCCCCCGGTGCGGTTGCAGGCGATTATTGGCCTGAGCCATTTGCGTAGTGAAGCCGCGGTGGGCGCTTTGCTGGCCGCGACCGAGTTGCCGGTGGATGATTACATCGGGTATGCCTTGATTGAATCGTTTAAACACCTAAAACCCATTTGGATGAAGATGTTCCGGGAAGACCCTGATTTCCTGTCGGATCAGCCTCAAAAGGCGGATTTTCTCTTCCGGCCCCTGCTTTCACTGGAGCAATTGCAGGTTCCCGGTTTTATCACCCAGGACCCCCGTCATGCCCGATACGGCGTAGCCCCCCTTTCACCGGAAGAGATCGGTTCCCTCACCGGCGTTGCGGCTTTTGAACAGTTCAGAGCCGCCAATCCGGCGCTTTTCGCCGGACCGGACCGGTCAATCGATACTGGTCAGGCATCCACGAACAATTCGCCGGTACCCGAATCGGAACCGGGAGAGGTAGTTGTCCATCTTTCCGCCCTGCCCGGTAAAATGCGTTACGATCGGGATACGATCCCAATCCCAGCGGGAAAGACGGTGACCCTGATCTTCACCAACAACGATCAGATGGCGCATAATGTGGTGATCGTAAAACCGGGAAGCTGGGAGGCGGTCGGGGAAGCGGCCGACGAAATGGCGCTGTCGGAAGACGGTTACCAACGTCATTTTGTGCCCGAGAACCCGGGCGTACTTTTCTGGACGCCCTTGATCGGGTCCGATGAAACCTTCCGGCTGAATTTCACCGCGCCCGCACAAGACGGAAATTACCCATTTATTTGTACCTTTCCGGGACACTGGCGGATGATGAAGGGGATCCTGCGGGTCACCGGCAGCGGGGACTGATCCGGGTAATCCGGAGCCCGGTGGAAAAGCAGGACAGGGCAGGATAGTCCTGCTTGCATTATGTCATACTTTGGAGGTAGAAAGAAGTGAGAATTTCGGGAGGTCATAAATCAATAGAAGGATGAAACAAAAAACCACCGCTTTCAAACTGCTTGCGGCCGCCGTATGGGGAATCCTGGTTTGTTTCCAGGCGGCATCGGGCCAGCAGTTGCAGGAGTACCGCGTTGATTACCAAGGGAAACGGGGTCCTGGAAAAGGCAAGCACCTAGTCTTTATCGCGTCCGATCATGAGTATCGTTCAGAGGAGAGTCTTCCGGCCCTGGCGCGTATTCTCGCCAAACGGCATGGATTTCATTGCACCGTGCTTTTCGGCCTGGATGAGCAGGGGTATATTCTGCCGGGAAGTTCCAACCTGAAGGGATTGGAAGTATTGGAAAATGCGGATCTTCTGGTGATTTTTACACGTTTTCTAAATCTTCCCGACGAACAGATGCGCCATGTGGACAACTATTTGAAACGGGGAGGACCCGTGGTGGGTTTTCGCACCGCAACGCATGCGTTCAGTAACCTGGAAAATGCCGATTGGGCGCACTACAGCTATAATTACAACGGGCCGCGGTCTGCATGGAAGAACGGCTTTGGCAAACTGATCCTGGGTGAAACCTGGGTGAGCCACTACGGTACCAACCACGAGCAGGCATCCCGTCTGGTAATCGAAAAAGGGCAGGAAGCACACCCGATTTTACGGGGTGTTTCGGATATGTTCGTGGAAAGCGGAGGCTACACGGCCTATCCGGAAAAAATGGGCGCGACGGTCCTGGCGCGCGGACAGGTGCTGAACGGTATGGAGCCGGATGCGCCGGCGGACGAGACCAAGGAGCTATTGCCCGTGGCGTGGGTCCGCCAGTATAAACTCGAAAACGGAGGCAGCGGCCGGGTATTTGCCACAACTCACGGTGCTTCGGAAGACCTGAAGAACGAAGGCTTCCGCCGGATGGTAATCAATGCGTGCTTCTGGGCTGTCGGAATGGAGAAGGCGATTAAGCCAAACAACAACGTGGATTTTGTCGGTCCTTACCAGCCCACCAAATTCAGTTTTGACGGGTATAAGGCAAACGTAAGACCTTCCGATCTGGCGGGCTGGGATTCATTGATCATGCCCGGGGAAATTGTAAAGAAGAAAGCGGAATGAATAAAATGGGATTTAATGTACTGGCCTGGTCGGCCATGGTTTCGGACGAATTAAAACCCAAGCTTGAACGGCTTCGCCGCCTGGGTTACGATGGGGTCGAATTTTTGATTGCAGCGCCCGATGAAGCGGCCTACCGGCGCATGGGGGATTTTGCCCGGGAGCTCGGTCTGGAGACCACGTCGGTATTTGTCCTCGGGCCCGATGTAAACCCGATTGACGAATCGCCCGCCGTGCGGGAGAAAGGCCTGGATAAGATCAAATGGACTATCGACCGTGCCCACGACCTGGGATCGAAAATCATCTGCGGGCCGTTCCATTCGGCCTTTACGGTTTTTTCAAAACAGGCGCCTACCGAGCGGGAGTACGACTGGAGTGCGGAAATACTCCGCAAAGCAGGAGACCATGCTGCCCAGGCGGGTATTGTGCTTACCCCCGAGGCGGTTAACCGATTTGAATGCTACCTGTGCAACACGATGGACCAGCTCCTGTATTTGGTAAATAAAACCGCCCATCCCAATGTCCGGGCCATGTTCGATACCCATCACGCCAATATTGAAGAAAAAAAACTGGCTTCGGCCATCGAAACCATCGCGCCGGTGTTGGATCACGTGCACATCAGTGAGAACGACCGGGGAACGCCCGGGAGTGGCCACGTTCCCTGGGATGAAACGTTTTCGGCCCTGGCAAGGATCAACTACAAAGGCTGGCTTACCATTGAGGGGTTCACCCGGAACGATCCCGACTTCGCCAATTCCATCGGCGTATGGCGGGAGTTTTCCAAACCTTGGGATATGGCCGAAAACGGCTTGAAATTCATCCGGGAAATGTGCCGGAAGCACGGTTTATAAGGATTTTCTTCGGATCAGGTAGAACGGATTCTTGATTTTCTCCCGGCGGTTTTCCAGGATCAGACGGGCGGCTGTTTCGCCCATCAGTTCATGATCGGTTGTGGCCGTTGTAATTCCATTCAGGAGAATTTCCTTGAGCGGTGTGTCGTTATAGGAAACGATGCCCAGGTCTTTGCCTACGTGCAGCCCTTTCTCCTTGCAATTCTTGATCAGGTTCACCAGGTCGGTTTCCTCGATCACCACATAGGCTTCATCGCGCCTTATTTCCGTATGTTCTTCAATTTCATGAATAATTTCATGCTCCATGTTGTGTTGCATGCTAAACAAACGAAACCCTTTGATGATCTCCTTCGGATAGGGAACAATGGCCGGAAAGACCAGGACCAGCTTCCGGTATTTTTTTATCAGATCAACCGCCTCGTTCAGGGCGTAGAGAATGTCCTTTTCAAAATCCTGGTAAACGCAGGCCACGTCGTTGACCGGCAATGGAATGTCTTTGTCCAGAATAATGAGCTTTTCGGGCGGGATCAGGCTGATGCCTTCCATGGCGTCCTCCAGGCCCGCGTAAAAGTGCGGCATGATCACATAATAATGGTATTCGCCCACACTGTTCTGAATAAGGCTTTTGAATAATCCGGAATTGCAATGATGGATGTGGAGGTCCACAAAAGCTTTTCGGCCCAGGGCATCGGTAAATCCGTTATAAATCTGTTTTTTATAATTGCTTATTTTGTTAAAGAGCAACAGTACCCGGATGGCTGCTTCCACATCCACCCGGTTGATGTAGTAGCCCTTGCCCCTCACCGCGGTGAGAATCCCGTCCCGGATCAGCTGGCGGTAGTCTTTTTCTACCGTATCCCTTGAAAGCAGAAATTCTTCGCTGAACTGGTTAATGGAGGGAATTTTATCGCCACGCTTCAATTTGCCTTTGCTAATGGCGTGAATAATGGAATCAATGATCTGGAGATACTTGGGGGTGTTTTCCTTAAACTCGATATCAAATTGTACTTCCATAACAAATGCTGAAGCCTCCATCTTCTTTGGTTGGAGGCTAAATAATTCTGTGAAATTACTAAATTTCACGTGAAAATTGTCTTTGACAAAATTATGTGGACCGGTTCCCGGCAGGACAGAGCAGGATAGATAAGCCAGGCGCAAGTCCTATGTTTATGGCCTAACCAACGAAAGAATAAATTATTAGCAACATGAATCTAAACCTTTGTACAGGTGTAATAAGTCGTCTTCTTTTTTCCACATTGATACTGGCATTTGCCGCAACCGGCTGTAATCAAAAGAAATCAGACCGGCCACTGGACCCCCGGGTTGCCAAGCTGGAACTTCAGGACGGGTTTACCGCCGATCATATTTACAGCCCCTCCGACAACGGTCAGGGATCCTGGGTATCCATGACCTTCGACAACAAGGGCAGAATGATCGCTTCGGATCAAAACGGAGCGCTTTATCGGCTGGAATTGCCGCCCATTGGTTCCGATTCCAGCGTACAGGTCAAGGTGGAGAAGCTGGAAATGCCCAAACTGGAGGATGTCAAGGAAGGGGATTTGCAGATCGGTCACGCACAGGGTTTGCTGTATGCGTTCAACAGCCTTTACGTGGTGGTGAATCACCGTGCCAATGATAAATTAGCTCGGGGTAGCGGTTTATACCGCTTGCAGGATACCGATGGAGACGATCAATACGACCGCATCACCCTGCTGAAGGAAATGAACGGGCAGGGAGAACACGGACCGCACAGCGTGATCATCGGGCCGGACAGCGTGTCGCTCTACGTGGTAGCCGGAAACCACACCGACCTGCCGGAGATGGACGAATACCTGTTGCCGAAGGTTTGGCAAACCGATAATCTGTTCCCGGAGATCAAAGATCCCCGGGGGCATGCCAATGACCGGGGCGTACCCGGCGGCTGGATCGCTCGGACCGATTCCGCAGGGGCGCACTGGGAGCTGATCAGTGCGGGTTACCGAAATGCGTACGATATTACATTTAACGAGCACGGCGATCTGTTTGCCTATGATTCCGACATGGAATGGGATTTTGGCCTTCCCTGGTACCGGCCTACCCGGATTTACCACGCGACCAGCGGGTCGGAGTTCGGATGGCGTACGGGGAACGGAAAACTGGGTTCGTCCTATCCCGATGTGCTTCCTCCTGCACTGGATATCGGTCCGGGTTCGCCTACCAATTTTCTGCACGCGCGGAACGCCCGGTTCCCGGAAAAATACCGGAAAGCGCTGTTTGCATTTGATTGGAGTTTTGGGATTGTGTACAATATATTCCTGGAGCCCAAAGGGGCATCCTATGAAGCCACGCAGGAAGAGTTTCTCTCCGGGATTCCCTTGCCGCTTACCGATGGGATGATCGGGCCCGACGGCGCGCTCTATTTCCTTACCGGCGGCCGCGGCCTGCAGTCGGATCTGTACCGCGTCTATTACACGGGAAAGGAAGACGTGGATTCCGAGCTGAGTTTCCCCGACCCGACACCGGAAAACCAGTTAAGACGGAAATTGGAAGCCTATCATCGGGAAGTAGGGCAGGAGGCGATCGACTTTGCCTGGCAGCACCTGAAACATCCCGACCGCTTTGTGCGCTACGCGGCCCGCATCGCGGTGGAACATCAGCCCCGGAATTTGTGGCAGAACAAGGCGCTGGCCGAAAGAGACCCCGATATACAGGCCGAGGCATTGCTTGCATTGGCGAGGCATTCGGATGCGTCGCAGCGGGATCAGTTGATTTCCACTTTGCTGAATACCGACCTTTCGGAATTAAATGAGGCGCAGCAGTTGCGTTTCCTGAGAGCCTATGAAATCATTCTTTACCGGATGGGTCAGCCGGCCGGCGGAGTCAAAACGCAGCTGATCAGTGCGTTGGATCCGCTATATCCTGCCGCTTCGACCCTGTTAAATAAGGAACTCAGTAAAATTCTGGCTTTTCTGGAGGCGCCTGGTGTGATTGAAAAAACCCTGGCCTTGCTGGAAAAAGCGGAATCCGGTGAAGATACCGAAGCCATGACCGGTATTTCGGACAAGATCATGCGGAACCCCCAATACGGTCTGGATCTGGCCGGAATGCTTGAAAAAGTCCCCCCCGGCGGACAGATCTATTACGCGACGGTGCTGAGCCGCGTGAAAAGCGGGTGGACCCCGGCGCTGCGGGAACAATATTTCAAATGGTTTGAAGAGGCTTTCGGGTATCAGGGAGGAAGAAGTTACGTTGGGTTTATAGACAAAGCCCGGCAAATGGCACTGGCCAATGTACCGGCCGACCGGAAAGCGTATTACGCAGGCATCTCGGGGGATTCCCTCCTGAACAAGTCGGGCAACGACCTGGTCAACATCAAAGGGCCTGAAGGACCAGGCAGACGCTGGACGGTTGACGAAGCAACGGCGGCAGTGGAAGGAAAGCTTACCGGACGCGACTTTGAACGGGGCCGGAATATGTACCTGGCTACCAGCTGTAACCGCTGTCATACCATGCAAGGGGAAGGAGCGTCCACCGGTCCGGATCTGACCCAGTTGGGAACGCGGTTTACTCCCCGGGATATCCTGGAGGCCATCATCGAACCAAGCAAGGTCATTTCCGACCAATACGGGGCTACTGTGTTGCAGCTTAAAAACGGAAAGTCCATCGTGGGGCGGATCATGAACGAAACCAGCCAGGCGTATATGGTATCGCAGAATCCATTTGTGCCCGATGCGATTGAGGAAGTTCCCAAATCGGAAGTTGTTTCCACGAAGCCGTCTACGGTTTCGGTCATGCTGCCCGGTCTGATCAATTCCTTGAATGAAGAGGAATTGAGAGACCTGATGGCTTACCTTGTTTCCGGCGGAAACAAGGACCACGAAGTATTTCAGGGAGCACCGGTGGCAAGCGCCGAATAATCGACAGGCAGAAATGAACAGGCAGGATTGGAAGCAGAAGATATCCAACCCCTTCCAGGTGGGTGGCATTGAGACGGCTGTCCTGGACAACGGGCCCGGCCGGGGTACTCGCATCGCGTGGATCAATACCGGCGGGGGCTTGCGCTACAAGGTAGTCCTGGATCGCGCCATGGATATTGCCGATGCATTTTACAATCAACACAGCCTGGCCTGGCTGAGCCACGGCGGGATCACTTCGCCGCAGCCTTTTTCAGGGGGCGGCCTCAACTGGCTCCGGACCTTTGGAGGGGGTCTGGTCACCACTTGCGGGCTGACGCACGTTGGAGGACCGGAAGAAGACGAATACGGCCAGCGGGGCTTGCACGGTCTGATAAGCAATACGCCGGCGGTGATTGAATCGGTGATTCAGCCCGATCCAGCGGCGGGACGCACCGAAATGCGGATTACGGGCATTATGCGGGAAACGCAGCCCTTTGGCCCAAGCCTGGAGCTTCGGCGCACCATTTCCGGTGAACTGGGGAAACCCCTTATCCGGATCCGTGATGAGGTGGCCAACCGGGGAAATACACCGGCGCCTCACATGTTGCTATATCATTGCAATTTCGGCTGGCCATTGGTAGATGAGGGAACGGACATTGTCTGGGAAGGAAACTGGCAAGCCCGCGAGCAGGGCGATGCCAACCGGATCTTCCGCGAAGGAAATGATTTCAGGAAATGCCCCGCCCCGCTTCCCGAGCACCGGGGCGCTGGCGAAGAAGCAGCCTTCATTGACATCCGTCCCGATGCTTCCGGACGTTGCTCCTGCGGCCTGTACAATGCCCGTCTGGGCATGGCGCTGGCGCTTCGGTTTACCAAAAGCCAGCTACCCTGGCTGGTCAACTGGCAGCATTGGGGTGAAGGAGAGTACGTGACCGGCCTGGAACCGGGAACCCATCCGGCCATTGGCCAGGCCGCTGCGAGAAAAAACAACGAACTTATCTTCCTGGAACCGGGAGAACAGCGGGAATACGATCTGGAGATCGCGTTATTGACCACGGAGGAGGAAATTACTGAATTTTTGAACCATAAAAATATGAATCAATGAGTTTAGCGGAGAAAGCACTGGAACAAGGCGAAGGCATCGTGCGTTTAGCCCCCAACTGGGTTCCAAGATCTTTTTGTGTACCCGGTAGGAGAATAAAACTTCATCCGGACGATTATTACGTCCTGGGCGGAGCGCGTGGCGGCATTGACGAACGCTGGTTTTCTTCGACCACCCCAGCTCAGAACGGACCCCTGACCGGAGAGTTCGAGGGCTTGAGTTTTATCGTATTCAAGGACGGCTCCAAGGAAACGCAGTTTCTATTGAAAGATGCCGTGGACGAACTGCAGGGGAAGCTCATCGGCGACCGGATTTGGAACGAGTACAAAAGCTGGCCGATGTATTCCAAATTTTTTGATAACATGGGGCCGCTTCCGCATCACGTGCACCACAACGATGAGATGGCTGCACTCACCGGTCAACTGGGCAAGCCGGAGGCCTATTATTTCCCGCCCCAGGTAAACAACCACGGCGGAGACTTCCCTTATACGTTCATGGGGATCGAACCGGGTACTCCCCGGGAGAAGATCCGGGAATGCCTGGCGAATTTTTCCAAAGGGGATAACAAGATCACCAATTATTCATCTGCTTTCCGTTTGGAACCCGGAACAGGATGGGACGTTCCTCCCGGGCTTTTGCATGCTCCAGGAAGTCTTTGCACCTACGAGCCGCAGAAGGCCTCCGACGTATTTGCGATGTACCAGTCGCTGGTCAACGAGGCGATCATTCCCGAAGAGTTACTCTGGAACTGCACGCCCAAAGAGAAGATCGGTGACCTGGATCATTTGCTGGATGTGTTGGATTGGGAACTGAACGTGGATCCGAATATGATGGAGAATCGTTTCATGGAACCGATACCGGTCCGGCCTCTGGAGGAAATGGAAGCAGCCGGATACATTGAAAGGTGGATATGCTATAAATCCGATGCATTCAGCGCAAAAGAGCTGACTGTGCTTCCCGGAGCCGAAGTGGTGATCAAGGACAGTGCGGCTTACGGCATGATCATGATGCAAGGTCATGGAAAAATGGGGGTCTGGAATGTGGAAACTCCGGCGCTGATTCGCTACGGGCAATTAACAAACGATGAATTCTTCGTCAGCGAAGCAGCTGCGCGGGAAGGCGTCCGGATCGTAAACGCATCGGACAGCGATCCGATTGTCATGCTGAAACATTTTGGTCCGGATAACCCCGACCTCGTTTTGTGATTGGATGAAGCAATGTTAAATTTGAAAAAACCAGAATTATGAGCAAGAATAATTTCCCCAGGCTGCACAATGCGACCTGGCCTGGCATTGTGGGAAAAGGGCCTGATTCAGAACCGGTTATTCCTTTTGATAAAATGTTGGAGTTCACCGCCGCCGCCGAAGTGGGAGGGGTGAAATTCGATGGGGTGGACGTGGGTCTGCTTGAGCCGCATGTAAACCTGGAAAAAGGGGCCGAAGAGGCGCGCCGCTTGGCCGAAAAGGTAAGCGGGCATGGATTGAAGGTGGGTTCGCTGGTGGCGCCCGTATGGGGAACCCCTGCCATGGGAAGCCGGGAAGACCGCGCGGGCTTTGTGGAGGTGATCCGGAAAACCTGCGAATTCGCAAAGCAACTTGAGAAGGAAGGTGTCCGGAGTTACGGCGTGATCCGGATAGACTCAGCCAGCAGTCCTGAAAGCTGGGCGGCTGATCCGGCCGGCAATACGAAGCTGATCGCCCAGACTTTCCGCGAAGCCTGCGATGTGGCCGCCGACTACGGCGAGAAGCTGGCAGCCGAAGGCGAGATCTGCTGGGGCGGCATGCACAGCTGGCGCGCCATGCTTGAAACCTTGGAAGCGGTGGATCGCCCGAACATCGGTTTTCAGGCCGATATGTCTCATACCTTCCTTTATTTGCTGGGATACAATGCCCCCGAAGACCGGATCCTTCCCGAGGATTTCAAATGGGAAGATCGCCAGGCGCTTACCGAAGGTCTGAAGAAGCTGACCAACGCCTTGCGTCCTTGGACGATCGATTTTCACGTAGCACAGAACGACGGGACGGTATTTGGTTCCGGATCCCATGACAAGACCGGCCGGCATTGCCTGGCCACCGATCCCAACGGCAAGCTGGATATCGCGCACGACGCCGGTTTTTGGCTGCGGGATGAGAACGGGGAACTCACCAAAGCGGTTCAGCACATCTGCTGGGACGGCTGCATGTTCCCCAACGACATCATGATGAAACAAAGCACCTGGAACGACATCCTGGCTGCGTTGATCGATGTAAGAAACCTTCATGGCTGGAACGCCTGAAACAAAAAGTAGAATCGAAATGGAAAATAAGAAGGAAATAAGAATCGGATTAATTGGCTGTGGATTCATGGGCAGAACCCATTCCAACGGCTACAACCGGGTCGCTAATTTCTTCCCGGAACTGCAATACCGCCCCGTTTTGAAAGCCGTATGCTCGCGGAATCCCGGGAAGGTGAACGCATTTGCCCAACAATGGGGGTATGAATCGGCTGAAACGGATTGGAAGGCGTTGATCGCACGGGACGATATTGACGCGATTGACATCTGCGCCCCCAATAACATGCATGCTGAAATTGCAATCGCTGCTGCAGAAGCCGGAAAAATGGTGCTCTGCGAAAAACCCCTGGCCCGCACCATGGAAGAATCGAAGGCCATGGTCGAAGCGGTTGAGAAAGCGGGAGTAAAGAACACCATTTGGTATAACTACCGTCGCCTGCCGGCGGTAACCCTGGCCAAACAGATCGTGGATTCAGGCAAACTCGGCCGGATTTTCCATTACCGGGCGAACTTCCTGCAGGACTGGACCATCAGCGCGGATCTGCCCCAGGGCGGGGAGTCGCTCTGGCGTCTGGATGCCGATGCGGCCGGATCCGGTGTTACGGGCGATTTGCTGGCGCATTGCATCGACACGGCCATGTGGCTGAACGGTGCGATTACAGACGTATCAGCCGTCACCGAAACGTTCATTAAGGAACGGATGCATACCCAAAGCGGGCAGATGCAAGCGGTGAAAATTGACGATGCCTGTATTTTCCATTGTCATTTTTCAAACGGGTCGCTGGGACTTTTTGAGTCTACCCGATATGCCCGCGGACACAAGGCATTGTATACGTTTGAAATAAATGGCGAGCATGCTTCGATCCGCTGGGACCTGCATGATTTGAACCGCCTGGAGTTTTTCGATCACGGCGACGAATCCAATGTAAGGGGATGGCGGTCCATTCACGTAACCGACGGCGACCAGCCCTACATGGATAAATGGTGGGTTCCCGGCCTGGGGATCGGTTACGAGCATTCCTTCATCCACCAGGTGGCCGACTTTTTCAAGAGCCTGGAAAGCGGTGAACCGTGTGCGCCCACATTCCGTGATGCGCTGGAAACCCAGAAAGTATGTGAAGCGGTTTTGGAATCGGCAGCGTCCAAAAGCTGGAAGGATACCGGCGTAACAAACAATATCTAACAATTCGGCACGGCATGCCGCAAAGTATGCCGTGCCTCCCATTTATTTAAACAGAGAGATCGTATGATTCGGAAATTTAATTCAAGCCTTGCTGTCATTGCAGCCGGATGCCTGCTACTGACCACCTCGTGTAACCCGGCACCCCAACGCGGCGGCGGCCAGGAGGAGGATTCCACGGAGACGGGCGCCCTGGAAGCGGGATTCGTCCGTATTTTTGATGGAGAAAGTCTTGCAGGATGGGAAGGGGATACCAGTCTGTGGCGGGTCGAGAACGGGAACCTGGTGGGTGAGATCAAGCCCGGGGTGGATCTGAAGAACAATTCGTTTATCATCTGGCAGGGGGGAACCCCCGGCGACTTTGAGTTTAAAGCCGAATTCAGAATATCCGAGCGCGGGAACAGTGGGGTGAATTACCGCAGCGAATTGCTGAAGGATATCCCGCACGCCTTGAAAGGGTACCAGGCCGATATTGACGGCGCCGCCCGGTATACCGGCCAGAATTACGAGGAACGGGGACGCACCACATTGGCTTACCGCGGGCAAAAAGTGGTTATCCCACCCACCGAGGGCGCGGTGAAGGAGCACGTGAAGGGGAACGCCTGGACACCGGCAGAGGTGACCGAAGAACTGGGTAGCAGCGATTCGCTGAAAGAACATGTGAAGCTGGACGACTGGAACGAGATACACATTATAGCCAAAGGGAATCATCTCCAGCACTATGTGAACGGCGTACTCATGAGCGAGGTAACCGATAACGACACGGTCAACGGAAAGTCAAGCGGGTACCTCGGGGCCCAGGTACACGTAGGCCCGCCGATGAAGGTTGAGTACCGGAATATCCGCCTGAAAGAACTATAGCCGGGAAGGAGCCCCGGTGTCGTCGCGCAGTAAATGATCGGGGTTGGGTATGAAGTGCAGGAACGACTGGAAATTCCGGGCATAGCGCTGCTGGTCCAGAATATAGTAGTATGCACCTTTCCGGGAACTGCTTTTGTCCTTCTCATCCTGTTTGATGAGCAATCCGGTGGACAGCAGCTTACGGCTGAAATTCCGTTTGTCAAAGGTGGTATCGTAAATCCCCTCATAGAGATGCATCAGTTGGGGAATGGTGAATTTTTCGGGCAGCAGTTCAAACAGCAGGGGATGGAGGGCGGCTTTGTATTGGAGGCGTTTACGTGCCATTTCCACCATCTGTCGGTGATCAAAGATTAGCTCCGGTATTTTTTTCAGGTGAAACCATTCGGCATGGTATTCATCGCTGAGTTGCTGTTGGTATTTGTTGATATCAATAAGCGCAAAGTAAGCAACACTGACCGTCCTTTCCACCGGATCTCGGTCCGGCACGCTGAACGTATGGAGCTGTTCCATATACACGCCGTCCAGTCCGGTCAATTGCCGTAGTATCCGGTGCGCCGATTCGTCGGCGCTTTCCCCCGGCTGTACAAATCCGCCCATCAGACTCCATTTGCCCCGCGCCGGTTCAAAACCCCGTTGGATGAGCAGCAATTTGATATCCCGTCCGTCGAACCCGAAAATAATGCAATCTGCTGCAAGCAGCAGCCGTTGTTGTCCTGAATATCCCCGCATGATACAAACCAAAATTAAACATTTATCCTTATCTTCCCTACGGATTTATTTTAACTCATGAAATACAGGCATTTATCCTTATTAATGGTCATTCTTACACTGACATCGGGAACCGCGGGGGCACAGGATGTGCGCCTGGCACTGGATGCAAAGGCCACCCTGGGAGAGGGGGCGCTTTGGCATCCCATCGAACAAAAACTATATTGGGTTGATATTGAGGGAAAAACCCTGCACATATACGATCCGGCCACGGGCCAGGACCGTCTGCTCTCCACGGGACAGAAGGTTGGGACGGTGGTGCCGATCCGGGGAGGAGGTGCCCTGGTGGCCCTACAGGATGGGGTCCATAAAATAAATACGGCCACCGGCGAAATGGAATTCGTGGTGAACGCCGAAAAGGATCCGAAGATCCGGTATAACGATGGAAAATGCGATCCAGCAGGGCGTTTCTGGGTGGGTACGATGGCCGGGAACCAGCAGGCGGCACTTTATCGCGTTGACGGGGACGGCAGCATCCACCAGATGCTGGACAAGGTGACCATCTCAAACGGCATTGTCTGGTCGGCCGACCGGAAAACAATGTACTACGTGGATACTCCGACCCAAAAGGTGATGGCTTTCGATTACGATCACGATTCAGGTGAAATAAGCCGGCCGCGGGTGGCTGTGGAAGTTCCGTCCGATATGGGTTCGCCCGACGGGATGACCATCGACGAGGAAGGAAAACTATGGGTAGCCCATTGGGGCGGATCCTGCGTAGCCCGTTGGGATCCAATGACCGGCAAGTTGCTTCAAAAAATCACCGTACCCGGTCCGCACACGACGTCCTGTGCCTTTGGGGGTGAGAATCTGGATATTCTGTATATAACCACTGCCCGTCAGGGGCTCAACGAGGATCAACTCCGGGAGTTTCCTTTAAGCGGCGGTGTTTTCTCGGTTAAACCCGGGGTCCGCGGCGTCCCTGCGGATTTCTTCGAAGAACAAGACTGAAAGGCAGGATACTACAGGATAGTTAGGAGTTCGCGATCTGTTATTTTTGAAAAAATGAACGACAAATCGCATTACGACTTTTTGCAAACTTTTTTCTCATAAGTTAGGTTTTGGTTACATACAAACAAAGGCTGTTCTCCCGAACAGCCTTGTTTGTTTTAGGTTACTTCTCCTGGGGGAACATCTTCCTGCGGTATTTTTCCGGCGGCAAGCCCGTTTTCTCCTTAAAAAGCTTGGAAAAGTAGAAGCTGGAATCAAAATTCAGATTATAGGCGATTTCCTTTACAGACTTCGATCGGTCGGAAAGCAGCATTTTCGCTTTTTCAATCTTCAGCTGGATCAGGTACTGGCCAGGCGCAATTCCCGTATAGGCTTTGAAGGTTTTACGGAACCAGGAATAACTTAGTCCCAGTTCGTTGGCGACCTTTTCCGGCGATATCTGCTGTTCCACATTCGCGCGGAGCAAAATGCGGGCTTTGTTTACCATATTTTCAACCATGGATTGCTGGTCTTCGAATCGATTCCCTCTGGAAATGGAATGGACCAGCCCCAATAGATGGACCACCGTGCCCGATATCAGCGGCTGGTATCCGGATTTTTCTTCCTTTGTGTGGGTGATGATCTGATCAAAAAGGCTCACGACCTGTTCATTTACCCCGATGGGCATACAGGGGCGCTTCGGTTCGAAAAAGCGCTTTTTCACCAGGTTGTCCATAATGCTTCCGGTGAACCCCACCCAGTATTCGTCCCAGCCGGTACCCGGGTCGGGTTTGTAGCGGTGCCACTCGTTGGGAAAAAGGAAGATGATCGTTCCTTCGTCGACCTTTAACCGGGAGGCGCTTTCGGATTCAAAGACTCCTGCGCCCCGGGGGATATAGATCAACTGGTATTCCTGAAGCGCCCGGCCGTTATTCCAGTCAAAATAATGGTGTGCCGGATGGTCGGGGCGGGGATAGGTATCGGCATGCTCGATGCGGCCGCAACCCGCGGCAGTGACACATAAACCCCAGTCTACGGCATCTTGTGTTACCGGAAGATATTTATAATAACTGATCATGGCTGAGACTCCTAAAATAGTTAAATTATGCGATTCTTGATAAATTTGATACCAGGCAACATGAGGTTTGATTTTTTGAGTATCCGGTTCTTACCAATGATTGGCCTGCTGGCTACCGGAATGGCGTCCTGTTTTATCGTTCGGCCCGGTTCGCCGGAGGAAGCCGCATCGCCCCAGCCTGTGGAGCGAGACTCGTTTTCCAGCCTGCACAGCCAATTTGCATTTCCCGGAAAAGAATATGGAAGCGCGCCGCTTTGGGTTTGGAATACGGAGGTAACAACCGAGCTGATCGACACCATGATGCACGCCTTCAGCCAGAACGCGTTCGGAGGCGTGTTTATCCACCCGCGTCCTGGCTTGGTCACCGAGTACTTGTCCGATGAATGGTTCCGTCTGGTGGCACACACCTTGAAAAAAGGCCGGGAACTGGGTTTGCAAGTATGGATCTACGACGAAAACTCCTATCCCAGCGGGTTTGCCGGGGGGCATGTCCCCGACCAGATGCCATCCTCCTTCAATCAGGGCCAGATGCTGCACCTGACCAAAGCTGACACGCTTCCGGCCGATGCGGAGGATTATTTCATTGTGCTGCGGCGGACTGGCAGCGGATTCCGCGATATCACGGCTTCCCTGAAAGCTGAGCAGGGGAAACCGGGTGATTTCTATTTGTTCTCAAAAGAAAACTACCGCGCTTCGCCTTGGTATGGCGGATTCTCTTATGTGGATCTGTTAATGGAGGGAGTGACCGAAAAGTTCATTGACCTGACTATGGAAGGTTACGAGCGCGTTGCCGGGGATGAATTCGGCAAGCTCGTTCCCGGCCTATTTACCGATGAACCCAATATTGAAGTCCAGGGCCGCGGAAATATCCGGTGGACGCCCGATCTTTTTAAATTATTCCAGCAGACTTGGGGTTACGATCTGCGGAACCATCTTCCCAGTCTTTACGAAGAAACCGGGGACTGGAAGCGGGTACGGCATAACTATTATCAGGTTTTGCTTCAGCTGTTTATTGACCGCTGGGCGAAACCCTGGCATGCTTACACGGAAAGCAAGGGTCTTGAATGGACCGGGCATTACTGGGAGCACGGCTGGCCGAACCCCAACCACGGGGGAGACAACATGGCCATGTACGCATGGCATCAGCGGCCCGGCATTGACATGCTCTTTAACCGGTTCAACGAAGAAAGCCCGCAGGCCCAGTTCGGGAATATCCGGGCCGTAAAAGAGTTGGCGAGCGTTGCCAACCAGCTGGGGAAAGAAAGAACACTGAGCGAAACCTACGGCGGAGGCGGGTGGGAGCTTACCTTTATGGATATGAAACGGTTGGGCGACTGGGAGTATGTGCTGGGAGTAAACACCTTGAATCAGCATCTATCCTTTATGACCATCCAGGGCGCCCGGAAATACGACTATCCGCAGTCCTTCTCCTATCATAGTCCGTGGTGGCCGTGGTATTATCCGCTCAACCAATATTTCGCGCGTTTATCGCTGGCGCTGTCCATGGGGGAACAGATAAATCACGTGCTTGTACTGGAACCCACGACCTCCGCCTGGATGTATTCGGCATACGAAAATCCACATCCCCGCAGACAGGAGATCGGTGAGGAGTTTCAACGCTTTGTCACCTTTCTTGAAAAAAAGCAGGCCGGCTTTGACCTCGGCTCCGAAAACATCATAAAGGATCATGGCGCCGTTGTTGGTGATCGGTTTGTGATCGGCCAACGAGCGTATTCCACGGTGGTTATCCCGCCCGGTATGGAAAACGTGAACAGGGCAACCTTCGGATTGCTTCAGGAATTCTGCCGCGCGGGCGGAACCCTGCTTGCTTTCGGGCAACTTCAATTCCTCGATGGTGCGGCCAGCGATAAGTTAGCGGATCTGCAGCAGCAGGCGATCCGGTTTGATTTGGCCGCCTGGGATGAGGTGGACAACCGGCCGCTGAAGGATCTGTTCGGTGGCTATTTTGCCTCGTCCAAAATCGAGTTTTTATATGTCGAGGGGGGGAACCTGTATCATCAGCGACGTGAATTCACCGATGGGCAGCTGGTATTTCTCGTCAATTCCAGTATGGACGAACCGACCACCGGACGTGTTCGGATCGAAGGAAATGTCGTGCTGCTGTTGGATGCCGTGACCGGGAACATTTCCCGTTATCCGGTAGTGACCGAAGCGGGCTTCGCGCGTATTGATTTTGAACTTCCGCCCGCCGGCAACCAATTACTTTTTATCAGCCGGGAGAAGAGGACGGGTTTCCCGGATCATATGCCACAACCTTCCAATCTCAGGGAAGTCGCTACCGGAACCACCCAGGTGGAGCGGCTCGGTCCGAATGTCCTGACGATTGACTTCTGCGACATCCAATTGGGAACAAGTCTGCTCCGGGATCTGCATGTATACCATGCGGCAGATACGGTATTCAAATTCCATGGCTTTGCAAACGGGAATCCGTGGAATACATCCGTGCAGTTCAAAACAAATATCCTGGACCGTGATACCTTCCAGACAGGGACCGGCTTTGCAGCAACGTATCATTTTCAGGTAGATGACGGCGTCGATCTGAATGGTCTCCAGGCCGTGGTGGAACGTCCCCATGTATGGAAAGTGAGCCTGAACGGGAAGCCCTTGTCTCCCATTCCGGGACAATGGTGGCTGGATAAGTCCTTTGCCGTATTCGATTTGACCGGCGCAGTCCGGGCCGGAAATAACCAGCTGACATTGGTAGCCGATCCGATGCGGGTCCATGCTGAAATCGAACCGGTTTATATCCTTGGCGATTTTGGGGTGAAAGCGGCAGCCAAGGGATTCCGGATCACCCGGTCCGCTCCCCTGGAATTGGGAAGCTGGAGGTCGCAGGGAATGCCATTTTTTGGACAGCAGGTAGCCTACGCCAAAAGCTTTACGGTCCGGGAAGGTTCCCGTTATCTGATTCAGCCCGGTAAGTGGAAAGGCACCGTGGCGGTGGTCCATGTGAATGGGAAAGAGGCGGGAATCTGCTTTGCTCCACCATTTACGCTGGATATCTCACCCTATGTCCGGGAAGGAACCAATCAGGTGCAGGTCGTGGTGGTCGGAAGCCTGAAAAATACCCTGGGACCCTTCCATAAAAATCCTGCTCCAGGACTGGTTTCTCCCTGGCTTTTCCGGAATGCGGACAGCTACCCACCGGGCAGGCAATATCAGCAACTGGACTACGGGATGCTCGAGGATTTCAGGATCATGAGCTGGTAAACAGCAGCTCGTCCGGGGTAATCTCCAGAATCTGGGCGATGGACAACAGTCTTTTAATGGAGGGGGTGGTTTCACTCAATTCCATCCTGCTGTAGGCTTCCTGGGAAATCCCCAGTCTTCGGGCCATAAACTCCTGGGAATAGTGCTTCGATTCACGGATCTTCCGAATCCGTTTGACAATTACTCTGCTTGTACAAATGGCTTCGTCTTTCATGGTAAACAGTTTTGCGAGACAAGATAGCAAGATTCCTTTTTAATTCAAAGCTATAATTTAAAACCTAATGGTTTAAGAAAGTTCTTGGACCTTTAATCTGATCCTCCTACCTTTACGTTACGACGTGAACCGGTTAGCACTTCGCAGGGGATGCCGAAAACCTGTAACAGAGTAGGCACGGAAACAACACTTACTGATATGAAAAACGCAAGTACTGATACGGCCGGATTGGTCGGTCTGACCCGGGATGAAATGATTTCCTGTCATGGTGGTCTGGTTTTCTGGGCGGCTGTTGGTGCCGGTGTATGTATTTCCGCTTTCACGGAGATCATTGCCGATTGGGATAATTTTAAAGCAGGCCTGTCGGGAGCCTGTAAACGTTGAACAGGCAGGAGGAAGACAATGGAAAACTTAATCGAAAACGGAGTAGTACAGCTACTTAAAGATACCGAGGTCGTAGAGTTAGGCGGAGGAAAAGGCTTTGCATACGATGTTGGCCGGGTTTTCAGGTACCTGGGGATGGCGGCCATCCATGGGATACCCACGGCCATGTTCGATGCAGCGGCTAATGGTGCGGCATGCTCCTGTTAATTCTGGGACGATGAAAATTCTAAAGAAAAACGAATGGTATCCACTGCTCATCGTCGTGTTATCTTTTTTGCTGTTCCTGGCAATTTTCCGGAACTGGGACCGGATATTCCATTAGCGGTCCGGGTTCCCGGTTAAGGAGCGGCTAGCTTTAAACCCGTTCATTCCTAAACCTGGAGGGTGGCAGCGCTTCTGCCTCCCTCTTTTTAACTCATCTGAACCTATGAAAAATACACGGATGCTGCCAGCCGAACTGGTGGAGTATACCTATGAGCATCATTTTAAACGCATGGATAAACGTTCCGGGCTGTTGTATGTGGTCGTGCTATTGTGTCTCGTCCTTGCCTCAGGGGCGCTGCTTATTATTTCCGTGCAGGTCGTTGTCAAAGGGAACGGTATCCTGACCGGCTCCCGGCAGCGCACCTGGGTAAAGGCGCCCGTTGCGGGTCGTGTTTCAACCGTCCACGTGACTGAAAATCAGGCCGTGGCCAAAGGAGACGTGTTGTTTACCCTGGAATCTTCCCTGCTTGAAGAGGATCTTGTGTACCTCCGGCAAAAAAAGGCTGCTGTACAAGGCCGGATCACCGACCTGAAAAAACTGACCGCCTGGATATATAAAAGAAAATTAACCCCGCCCGGGCCGCTCCGGTCGGCGGTATACGCCCGGCAGTACGACCTGTTCGAGCAGCGGGCACGCGGGATCCATGAAGAATTACGGGAAGCAGAGGCGAGTTGCCAGCGTTACGAGTACTTGTTTGAAGCGGGGGTGGTGGCGGCTATGGAATTTGATAAACACAGAATGGCGTTTCAGGAGGTGCATAACCGCCTCAATTTAGTATATCAGGAACAGGGCAGCCGCTGGCAACTTGACCTGAATGAACTGAGCCAGGAACTCCAGCAATTGGCTTCAGCCGAAAAAAAGCTCCATACCCAACGTGGATCATACGAAGTGCGCGCGCCGGCAGATGGGATCCTGCAGGAGATGGACGGCCTCCATGCGGGAGCTTTTTTTGATCAGGGGGAACAGGCTGTACTCCTCTCCCCCGATTCGGGGCTCCTTGCCCGGATCGCCATCCCGCCCGCAGACATCGGTTTGATCCGGCGCGGCATGCCGGTTCACCTACAGATCGACGCGTTCAACTACCGGCAGTGGGGAGCGATACAGGCCGTGGTTTCCGATATTTCAGGGGATGTATTCCAGGGCCCGGACCGGAATCCCTTTTTTGAGGTGCGCTGTAAATTGGGAAACAAGGTGCTGGCGCTGAAGAACGGATATCAGGGCAGATTGAAGCAGGGGATGACGCTCCAGGCGCGATTTCCTGTCACCCGGCGGACGCTATTCCAACTGCTGTTCGACGATGTAAACGACTGGCTGAATCCGTATGAGAAGAATAAAGGTTAGACAATACGACCGGACCGATTGCGCCGCGGCGTGTCTTGCTTCGGTAGCCGCCTTTTACAGACTTCGGGTTCCCCTGGCAACCGTCCGCGCATATGCTTCCACCGATTCCAGGGGAACCAATGTACGGGGTATGCTGGATGCAGCGCAACGCCTGGGATTTTCCGCAAGAGGGGTGAAGGGTTCCTACGAAAGCTTAAGCCGTATTCCGCTTCCGGCGGTGGCACACGTCGTGCTCGCAGCGGGCTATTTTCACTTTGTGGTGATCGTCGGCGTCTCGCCCCGGTATATCCGGATCATGGATCCGGCGGATGGACGGATCCATAAGGTCCCGCGCGAAAGATTCGTGGAACAATGGAGCGGCGTCCTGGTGATACTGGTTCCTTCCGAAAGTTTTCAGCCCGGCAACATGGAAGGATCGGTTTGGATTCGCTTCCTGCAATTGCTTAAACCGCACCGTGCGATTCTATTGCAGGCGCTTTTTGGGGCTGTCCTTTATACTGTGCTGGGCTTGTCGCTGTCGGTTTTCGTCCAGAAAATCATCGATCATGTTTTGCCTTCAGGAAATACCAATCTGCTGAACCTGATGGGATCGGTACTGCTGGTCTTGTTGATTGTACAGGCCTTTATCAACCATATAAAAGGGGTACTTACGCTTCGAAGCGGACAATTGATTGATGCCCGGCTGATTCTTGCTTACTACCGGCATTTATTCAGGGTTCCGCAATCCTTTGTGGACTCGATGCGTACCGGAGAGCTTGTTTCGCGCGTAAATGATGCGTTCAAAATAAGAATATTTATCAACGATGTGCTGGTGGGGGTAGGGGTAAACCTGTGCATGCTGCTGTTTTCCTTCGGGCTTATGTTTACCTATTATTGGAAACTGGCGCTTCTGATCCTGCTGATCGTTCCCTTGTACGCATCGGTTTACCTTGTTTCAAACAGTTTGAACAGGAAAACCCAGCGACGGATCATGGAGGAAAGTGCGGAGCTGGAAAGCCAGCTGGTCAGCAGCCTCCAGGCAGCGTCAACCATCCGGCAGTCCGGAGTGGAGGATTTCGTCGGGATGAAAACCGAGGCAGGGCTGGTCCGTTTTCTCCGGACCAGCTACGCATCGTCTTTGAATGCGCTGTGGGCAGGAAACGGTTCGGAGTTTATTTCGTCCCTGTTCAAGGTACTGCTTCTTTGGGCTGGGGCAGCGTTTGTGCTGGAGAGGGAAATGACACCGGGCGAATTGCTTTCCTTTTTCACGCTGCTGAATTACTTCACCGCGCCGGTAGCCCGCTTGGTGGAAATGAACCAAACGCTGCAGGATGCCCTGATTGCAGCAGGGCGGCTATTTGAGATCATGGATCTGGAGCCTGATTCGGTAAGCCGCCAAGCGCAATTCAGTCCCGAAAAAGCCGGTCCCATCTGTTTCAATAACATTACGTTCCGGTACGGAACGCGATCTCCCGTCTTTAGGGGCCTGACGCTTCGCATTCCGGAAGGTGAAATTACAGCCCTGGTCGGGGAAAGCGGTTCGGGTAAAAGTACCTTGTCTTCCCTGTTGCTGGGAATATATGCTCCGGAATCGGGAACGATAACGATCAACGGGATGAATATCCGGCACGTCGATCCCCAGCGCCTGCGGCGGATCGTAGGGATTGTCCCCCAACAAATCCACCTTTTACCCGGAAGCCTACTGGAAAACATTGCAATGGGCGAATACGCGCCTGATATGGAGCGGGTCCTCTACGCATGCAAGGGCGCGGGAATGATGGATTTCCTCGAAACCCTTCCTTTAGGTCTGCATACCGGTATTGGGGAAGGGGGCACGCGTCTTTCCGGGGGGCAACGGCAGCGTGTAGCCATTGCCCGGGTTTTGTACCGTAACCCGCAGGTATTGGTACTGGATGAGGCAACCGCTTCCCTCGATGCGGTTGCTGAAAGCCGGATTCAGAACACCTTCTTTTCGCTTCGCGACAAAGGCAAAACCATCCTCATCATCACGCACCGTTTACCTGCCATCCAGGAGGCCGACCGGATTGTTGTGCTGGGCCGGGGAGGAGTAGTTGAAACAGGCCGGCACCTCGAACTCCTGGGACAGAAGGGACCGTACTACCGGCTTTGGCAGCGGCAAACTGCCAATTTGGAGTGAAAAATAGGACGAAATGGACAAAATAGTATTATTTTATGGTAATATCCGCAAAGATTAGCCCCGCGTAAAACAGAATATTTGCTTTTTGTGATCCTAATCCTATTGATTTATGAATTTTCAACGAATCGGTTGTGTTTCTCTTCTGCTTCTGCTTTCGGGCTGTACGGGCACGCAACAGACGGACGACGCGGAACGGTTCAGCGGTGAGAAATTCTCCGAACACATTCGTTCCACGGATCCCCGCACACCGGAGGAAGAACGGCTCGGCTTTAAATTGCCGCCGGGTTTCGAAATTGAATTGTATGCCGCCGAGCCCGATATCGGGAAACCCATGAACATTGCCTTCGATGCCAAAGGAAGAATGTGGGTTACCCAGTCGTACGAATATCCGTTTGCTGCCGATGGTCCTGGAAGGGACCGGATCAGTATACTGGAAGATACCGATGGAGACGGACGTGCCGATAAGTTTACTCATTTCAGCGATACAATGAACATTCCCATCGGGATCATGCCTTATCGCGATGGCGCCATCGCATACAGCATTCCCAACGTATATCGTTTCAGCGATACCGATGGGGATGGCAAGGCCGACAGGTCCTCGGTCCTGCTGGGGCCTTTTCAATACAGGGATACCCACGGGATGGTCAATAATTTCGCATGGGGTTTCGATGGCTGGATCCATGCCGATCATGGCTTTACCAATCGCTCTACGGTGGCTGGAACAGACGGGGATTCCATTACCATGGAGTCGGGAAACACATTTCGGTTCCGGCCCGATGGAAGCCGGGTAGAACAGACGACCTTTGGTCGCGTGAACCCCTTCGGACTGGCATTTGATGAACTGGGGTATCTGTATTCGGTAGATTGCCATTCTTCGCCTGTTTATCAGCTGATCCGCGGAGCGGACTATCCGCATTTCGGCAAAAGGCCGGAAGGAATTGGCTTTGCGCCCGATACCAAGCCCCATGGCGAGGAATCCACCGCCCTGGCGGGCATGGCCTATTATTCCGGAGAGGCATTCCCTGAAGAATTCCGTAGGAATCTTTTTATCGGAGATGTGGTCACTTGCCGGGTTCACCAATACAGTTTTGAATTTAACGGGTCCACTCCCTCGGCCAAGGCGGAACAGGACCTGGTTATGAGTGAAGATCCGTGGTTCCGCCCGGTGGATGTGAAGGTTGGACCGGACGGCGCCTTGTATATCGCCGATTTTTACAATAGCATCATCGGGCATTATGAAGTTGCACTGGATCATCCCGCCCGGGACCGCATCCGCGGCAGGATCTGGCGGATCACCTATAAGGGAAACAGTCAGGAAGTAAAAGATTGGACCCAGGCAGGCATCCAGGAATTGCTGGAAGGCTTCCGGCACAGCAACCTGAAGGTCCGCCTTCAAATCGCAAACGAGCTCGTGGAGCGCTTGGGTCAGGAGGCGGTGCAGCCTCTGAGGAACTTTGTTCAGGATCCCGATCTCAGTTCCCAGGAGTTTGTGCACGCCCTGTGGGCCCTGTACCGTCTGGATGCCCTGGATAACGAGCTGGCAGGGAAAGCGGCCCGGCATGAGGATCCCGTCATCCGGATCCATGCGATGCGCATTCTGGCCGAAATGAAATCTTCCGGCGAAGACCACTATAAACTGGCGCTCGAAGCATTACAGGATGCCGATCCGCACGTGCAACGCGCAGCGGTCGAGGTGCTTGCAAACTACCCGCAAAAAAATACGGTAGAACAGCTGCTGGCCTTCCGGGACCGTATCCCGGACTACGATACGCACCTATTATATACCACCCGCCTCAGTCTGCGTAATCTGTTGCGGAACGAGCCGCTGGTCAAGGAAGTGGTGGCACAGGACTGGGATGACCGGCAGGCCTCCACCTTGGCCGACGTGATAACGGGCGTTCATTCGCCCCAAGCGGGAATATTCCTGTTCAATTATTTGGGAGCGCATACCGTTCCGAATGAGCAGCTTCCCCGTTTCTTGGAACATACCGCCCGGTTCATTCCGGAAAGCACATTGGAAACGGTCATCTCCACTGCCAGAAAGGCACATGGGCAGGATATGGATGCCTCGTTCAACGCCTTTACGGCGATCCGGCAGGGGATCGCGCAGCGCGGCGTAAAAGAAGGTCCGGCCCTGTCCTCCTGGGGAGAGTCCCTGGCCCGGGATATTCTCAATACTTATTTTCCGCCCAAAGGGTCTGCTCCCGCGGGCAACGCATCAAACCGGGACATCGCGCGCCAGCGATTCGCTGTCGAATACGTGGGACAGGCACGGCTGGCCGCACTAAGCGATCCGTTGAAAAGAGCGCTCCAGCAACCGGAAACCGAACGAAACGTGAAGATCGGCGCCACACGCTCCCTGCTGCAGCTGGATCGGGAACAGCATGCCGCGCTTGCCGGGGACCTGCTCAAGAGCGACTCGACCGATCTGGAACTGAGAAAACAGATTGCAGCTGTCCTGGGCGAATTTCCCGGAAAGAAGGTAACCCAGCTGCTTGCTTCGGTTCCCAACGCGCCGGCCGCCCTGCAGGTGGAAATCGTCAAAGCGTTGGCGAATGCTCCCAACGGGGTTGCCCTGATTTTCGAAAAAGTTGAGAAAGGAGAGATTTTTCCGCGCACCCTGCTGGATCCGCAGGTCAAGCAGCGACTGTCCGATCTGAGTGCCCAACAGCAGGAGAAATACGAATCCCTCACGGCCGATATCCCGCCCGTGAGCGAAGAAAAGCAAGCCTTGCTGTGGACCCGGATGGTTAATTTCAGCAAAGCCCCGAAAGACGACGACATGGTCGC
>Ga0079224_100001606_pt1 | contig 26327 bp, 19 predicted proteins | sample Stecom2015_FD_80414 | JGI IMG/M metagenome (GOLD analysis project Ga0079224, IMG submission 80414) | Agricultural soil microbial communities from Utah to study Nitrogen management - Steer compost 2015 | ecosystem: Environmental > Terrestrial > Soil > Agricultural land | place: USA: Utah... | reverse complement strand
CTCGGGTCTGCCCTCGAGCAGCGACGAGACGTCGACCGCCGGACGCACCTCCGGCAACGGCGCGCGCGCCGGCGCGGGAGCCGCGGGCGCGGCCGCGGGCGCCGCCTGCTGCGTGCCCCGGGCGATCGCGCCGAGCACGTCGCCCTTCGTGACGCGGCCGTCGCGACCGGTGCCGCTGACCTGCGACGGCGACATCTGTGCCTCGCGCAGCATCTTCGCGGCAGCCGGCATCGCGATGTCGCCTTTCGGGCCGCCGGCGGCGGCGGGTGCGGAAGGCGCCGCCGCAGCGGCCGACGCCGTCGCGGCGGCTTGCGCCGGCGCGGCCGCGGCGGCGTCGGTTGCGGCCGCCTTCTCGGGCGCGGCCGTCGGCTTGGCTTCGGTGTCCAGGCGCGCGATCACCTCCTCGGCGACGACGGTCTCGCCGTCACCCTTGAGGATTTCGGTCAGCACGCCGTCGGCGGGTGCCGGCAGCTCGAGCACGACCTTGTCGGTTTCGATGTCGATCAGATTCTCGTCCCGCGCGACCGCTTCGCCGACCTTCTTGTGCCATTGCAGCAGCGTGGCTTCGGCGATCGACTCGGCCAGCTGCGGAACCTTGATCTCGATGACGGGCATTCACAGTTCTCCGGGCAAAGCGCGCGTCACGCGGCCTCGCGGTTGGTTTTCTTCGTGCGCGGCCGCGCGGCGCCCAGCGCCGCGGCGAGCAGCTCCTTCTGCTGCGCGTAGTGCTTGTCGTAGTAGCCGACGGCCGGCGAGGCCGACGCGGGACGTCCGGCGTAGCTCAGCTTCTGGCCGTCCTTCATCGCTTCCTGGATCTGGTGCTGCACGTAGAACCACGCACCCTGGTTCTGCGGCTCGTCCTGGCACCAGACGATCTGCGTGGCCGATGCGTATTTCTTCATCTCGGCATCGAGCGCCTTGTGCGGGAACGGATACAGCTGCTCGATGCGCACGAGCGCGATGTCGTCGAGCTGGCGCTCGCGGCGCGCGGCGAGCAGGTCGTAGTAGACCTTGCCCGAGCAAAGGATGACGCGCCGCACGCGGCTCGCCTCGACGCTCGGGTCGCCGATCACGGTGCGGAACTCGCCGGAGGCGAGCTCCTTCAGCGGCGAGACGGCCTCCTTGTTCCGCAGCAGCGACTTCGGCGTCATCAGCACGAGCGGCTTGCGGAACATGCGGATCATCTGCCGACGCAGCACGTGGAAGATCTGCGCCGGCGTCGTCGGCTGGCACACCTGCATGTTGTTCTCGGCGCACAGCTGCAGGAAACGCTCCAGGCGTGCCGACGAGTGCTCGGGCCCCTGCCCTTCGTAGCCGTGCGGCAGCATCATCACCAATCCGCAGGCGCGGCCCCATTTCGTCTCGCCCGACGAGATGAACTGGTCGATGACCACCTGCGCGCCGTTGGCGAAGTCGCCGAACTGCGCCTCCCAGATCACTAGCGTGTTCGGGTCGGCGGTCGCGTAGCCGTACTCGTAGGCGAGCACCGCCTCCTCGGAGAGCACCGAGTCGATGACGATGAACTGCCCCTGCTGGTCGGCGACGAACTGCAGCGGGATGTACGAGCCCTGGTCCCAGCGCTCGCGGTTCTGGTCGTGCAGCACCGCGTGCCGATGCGTGAAGGTGCCGCGGCCGGAGTCCTGGCCCGACAGGCGCACGTCGTAGCCCGAAGCGAGCAGCGTGGCGAACGCGAGGTGCTCGCCCATGCCCCAGTCGAGCGGATGCTCGCCCTCGGCCATCGCACGCCGGTCGTTGATGACGCGTTCGACCAGCGGGTGCAGCTTGAAATTCTCGGGGACCGTCGTGATCCGCTCGCCGAGCCGGCGCAGCTCCGCCATCGGCACGGCGGTCTCGGCCGCATCGGTCCACTTGCGGTTCAGGAACGGCATCCAGTCGACCGCGAACTTGCGCTTGAAGTCGGTGATGAGCGGATCGAAGGTGTGCTTGCCTTCGTCCATCGCCTTGCGGTAGTCGGCGACCATCCGCTCGGGATCGCCTTCGGCCAGGACGTCCTGGCGCACGAGCTTGTCGGCGTACAGCTTGCGCGTACCCGGATGCTGCGCGACCTTCTTGTACATCATCGGCTGCGTCACCGCCGGCGTGTCCTGCTCGTTGTGCCCGAGCTTGCGGAAGCAGACGATGTCGACGACGATGTCCTTGCGGAAGGTCTGCCGGAAGTCGAGCGCGAGCTGCGTGGCGTACACCACGGCTTCGGGGTCGTCGCCGTTCACGTGCAGCACCGGCGCCTCGATCATCTTCACGACGTCGGTGCAGTACAGCGTCGAGCGTGCGTCGCGCGGATCGGAAGTGGTGAACCCGATCTGGTTGTTGATGACGATGTGGACCGTGCCGCGCGTGCCGTAGCCGCGGGTCTGCGCGAGGTTCAGCGTCTCCATCACCACGCCCTGCGCCGCGAACGCGGCATCGCCGTGCACCAGCACCGGCAGGACCTGGTCGCCGTTGCGATCGCCCCGGCGCGTCATCCGCGCCCGGCACGAGCCTTCGACGACCGGGTTGACGATCTCGAGATGCGACGGGTTGAAGGCGAGCGACAGATGCACCGGCCCGCCGGGCGTCGAGACGTCGCTGGAGAAGCCCTTGTGGTACTTGACGTCGCCGCTGGGCAGGTCGTCGGCGTGCCGCCCCTCGAACTCGGCGAAGAGCTCCTTCGGCATCTTGCCGAGCACGTTGACCAGCACGTTCAGGCGGCCGCGATGCGCCATTCCGATGACGATCTCCTGGATCCCCGCCTCGCCGGCCCGCTGAATCAGCTCGTCCATCGCCGCGATGAAGCTCTCGCCACCCTCCAGCGAGAAGCGCTTCTGGCCGACGAACTTCGCGTGCAGGTAGCGCTCGAGGCCCTCGGCGGCGGTGAGCCGCTCGAGGATCCGCTTCTTCTTGTCGGTGGAGTAGCTCGGCCGCGAGCGCGTCGACTCGAGCCGCTCCTGCAGCCAGCGCTTCTGCGCCGGGTCGGAGATGTACATGAACTCGGCGCCGATCGTGCCGCAATAGGTGTCGCGCAGCGCCTTGACGATGTCGCGCAGCGGCGCGCTGTCGAAGCCGAAATAGGTGTTGGCCGCCGAATAGATGTGCGCCTGGTCGCCCTCGGTGAAATCGTAGAACGCGGGCTCGAGCTCGGGGATCGTCGGGCGCTCCTGGCGCTTCAACGGATCGAGATCGGCCCAGCGCGAGCCGAGGAAGCGATACGCCGCGATCAGCTGCTGTACGAAGACCTGCTTGCGCGCGGTCGCGGCGTCCCCGCCCATCTGCTGCGGCTGCAGCAGCCCCTCGCGGGCGCGCTCGGCGAAGGACTGGACGATCGGCGCATGGGCGACGTCGCGCGTCTCGGGACGTCCGTCGGCCGCCGGCACCCCCTGCAGGCTGTCGAACCAGGCGCGCCAAGCCTCCGGAACCGAAGCCGGATTGTTCAGGTAGCTCTCGTAGAGCTCTTCGACGTAGGGGGCGTTGCCGCCGAACAGATACGAGTTCGACTGGAGCGCTTTGAACATGTTTTCTTCACCTTGTGGAACGAGTTTCTCGTCCAAGATGCCCGGCGTGCCTGCCTGCTGCAGCCGGCGAACGCCGCTCCGGTTTCCGGAGCGGTCGTCCGAGATTCGACGAAATGGATGGACGAGGGAATCAGGGCATCGGGCGCTTGCTCGCGGGAAGCGAGAATCCTTCCGATGGTATCACCGCGCCGGCGGATCCGCCCGGCGACGCATGCGCTCGGCGGTCTGCAGATAGACGCGCGCCGAGGGTCCGCCCAGTGCGACCGCCCGTTCGGCCGCGTGCGCGGCACCCGCAGCGTCTCCGGCGTCGGCGAGCGCGTGCGCGAGGTTGTTCCACGCGTCGGCGAAATCGGGATGGCGGGCGAGCAGCGCCCGGTAGGCGCTCGCGGCCGCACGCGGCCGCGAGTCGGCGAGCAGTGCATTCGCGCGCGCGAAGGCCACGAAGCGGTCATCGGGCGCACGCGCGAGCAGGGCCTCGTAGGCGCGCAGCGCAGCGGCGCGATCGAGCCGTTCGAGCGCGACCGCCGCGCGCAGCGCCGTGCCGACGTCGACGCTGGAGGGAATGCGCGACGGATCGACGACGATCATCGACCAGGCGCCCGCGCGCGCCCATGTGCGCTCGAAGGTGTCGATCGACATCGGCGTGGCGGCTTCGGTACCCGAATGCAGCACGACCACTCCCGCCCGCAGGTCGTAGCCGATGAGCACCGCGTAATGCCAGATCGGCGCCCAGGACAGGCCGAGGTTCTGGAACACGAGCACCGGAACGCCGTCGGCAACCGCCTGCAGCATCGATGCCAGCCGCCCGTCGAGCGGCACCGAGAGCATCGATTCGCGCCGGGGCTGCGCGAGCATCTCGGCCTGCAGGCTTCCCTTGCGCGCCGGCAGATAGACGGCGTCGATCAGGCGCTCGAGCGGCACGGGACGGCCGGCCGCGGCGAGCGCCATCGCGAGCGCGGCCGGTCCGCATTGATAGTCGCTCTGCGCGACGAACGGCACGCCGGCGATCGACGCGCGCGGCGCGAGCGACCGGCCGAAGGCGCCGGAGCGCGCGCCCTCGTCAACGGACGCGGCCTGCGATGCGGCCGGCAGTGCGGCCCGCAGCGCAGCGCTCTGCGGTGCCGCGCAGCCGCCGAGCGCGGCCGCCACGAGGACGAGCGCGACGCCGAGCGTGATCGGCCGGGCGCCGCCCCTGAGCGGCCGGACGCCGCCGATACGTGGGCCGGTATCGCCCCTGCCCGGGGGCGGGCGGTCGACGCGAACGCGTGCGCGGCGCCTGCGCGCGGCCGTCAACGGATCGGCCGCGTGAACGGGAACACGCGCGTGAATCCCAGGATGTCGGTGACGAGCAGGATCACGAAGACCAGTACGACGGCCCCGATCACGCTGCCGCCGGCCGGCAGCCGCTCGAGCTGCTCGGCGAGCGCCTGCGCCTGCACGTCGTCGAGCGCCTGCACGCGCGCGCGCGCCTCCTCGGGCGAGACGCCGAGCGCCTCGAGCCGTGTGCGGACGTCGTCGCGCGCGAGCAGCGCCTCGAGCGCCGAACGGTCGACGGGTACGCCCGCGGCACTGCCCGCGAGCGCTTCCTCGGTGGTGACGATGCGCGCCTGCACCGGCGCGGGCGTGGTGGTGGCGACGAGCGCGACGACGACGCCGGCGGCGACGGCGCGCAACAGCGGACGGACGTTCATGGAGCACTCCGAGGTTGGATCGATCGATGGGGCCGCGCTGCGGCTCGTCCCCTGCGAACGATCATAGCCGGATGCGCCGCGGGCGGCGATCGGCCGCCGCGGCTTCCTATCGTCGCGACGCCTTCGGTAGTAAAGTGACGCACGACCGTCGCACTCGAACGACGGCGACGCACTGCACATAAAGGAGGGAGACCCTTTGCAGGCGACCGACACGCGCAATCCCGACTACTACCACCGGGTGGTGGACTGTCAATGGGCGTGTCCCGCCCACACACCGGTTCCCGAATACATCCGCCTGATCGCCGCCGGGCGCTACTCCGACGCCTATCTCGTCAACTGGCGTTCGAACGTCTTTCCCGGGATTCTCGGCCGCACCTGCGACCGGCCGTGCGAGCCGGCGTGCCGGCGCGGACGCGTCGAGGCGCAGCAGACCGAACGGCCCGAACCCGTGGCGATCTGCCGACTCAAGCGCGTCGCGGCCGACTACAAGGACGACATCCGCGCACGGCTGCCCCGCCCGGCCCGGCGCCCCAACGGGCGACGCGTCGCGTGCGTCGGCGCCGGCCCCGCGTCGCTCACCGTCGCGCGCGATCTCGCACCGCTCGGCTATGCGGTCACCGTGTTCGACGGCGACACGCGCGCCGGCGGAATGATCCGCACCCAGATCCCGCGCTTTCGCCTTCCCGAGGAGGTCATCGACGAGGAGACCGGCTACGTGCTCGACCTCGGCGTCGATTTCCGCGCCGGCACCCGCATCGACTCGATGAAGGCGCTGCTCGACGAAGGCTACGACGCGATCTTCGTCGGCAGCGGCGCGCCGCGCGGGCGCGACCTCGACCTGCCCGGCCGGCGGGAGGCGGCCGCGCACATCCACATCGGCATCGACTGGCTCGCGTCGGTGTCCTTTGGGCACGTCGACCGCATCGCGCGCCGCGTGCTGGTGCTCGGCGGCGGCAACACCGCGATGGACTGCTGCCGCACCGCGCGTCGCCTCGGCGGCGAGGACGTACGCGTCGTCGTGCGCTCGGGCTTCGCCGAGATGAAGGCGTCGCCGTGGGAGAAGGAAGACGCGATGCACGAGGGCATCCCGATTCACGACTTCCTCGTGCCGAAGGCGTTCCTGCACGAGAACGGCCGGCTCACCGGCATGCGCTTCGAGCCGGTCGAGGCGCGCTACGACGCGAACGGACGCCGTTCGCTGGTGCCCACCGGCGCGCCCGATCGCGTCTTCGAATGCGACGAGGTGCTGATCGCCGTCGGCCAGGAGAACGCCTTTCACTGGATCGAACGCGACGTGGGCATCGAGTTCGACCGCCATGGGATGCCCGTGCTCGATCCGGTCACGCTGCAGTCCCGTCGTCCCGAAGTCTTCTTCGGCGGCGACGCGGCGCTGGGGCCGAAGAACATCATCTGGGCGGTCGCGCACGGCCACGAGGCTGCGGTGTCGATCGACCGCTGGCTGAACGGCGAGGCCGTGGACGCGCGACCCGCACCGGCGGTCACGATGATCGCGCAGAAGATGGGCATCCACGAGTGGAGCTACGACAACGAGCCCACGCCCGAGCTGCGCAACAAGGTGCCCTGGCACGATCCCTCGCGCGCGCTGCGCGACATCCGCATCGAGGTCGAGCTCGGCTTCGATGCGCAGACCGCGTGGCGCGAAGCCCAACGCTGCCTGAACTGCGACGTGCAGACGGTGTTCACCGCGCCGCAGTGCATCGAGTGCGACGCCTGCGTGGACATCTGCCCGACCGACTGCATCACGTTCACTTCGCCGCCGGCCGACGGCGACGAGCGGGCGCTGCGCGCATCGCTGCGCGCCCCCGCCCAGAACCTCGAGCAGCCGCTCTACGTCTCCCCCGCGCTGAAGACGGGCCGCATCCTCGTCAAGGACGAGGACGTCTGTCTGCACTGCGGGCTGTGCGCCGAGCGCTGCCCCACCGGAGCGTGGGACATGCGCAAGTTCCTTCTCGAGGTCGCGCACGCGGGCCCCGCCTGCCGCGACGCCGCACGCAAGGTGGCCTGATGACGGTGAAACGCATCGAGGCGGTCAACGACTTCGTCATCCAGTTCGCGAACGTCAACGGTTCGGGATCGGCATCGGCCAACGAGCTGTTCGCACGCAGCTTCCTGCGCATGGGCGTTCCGGTCAGCCCGCGCAACATCTTCCCGTCGAACATCCAGGGCCTGCCCACCTGGTATGAAGTGCGCGTCACCGAAAAGGGACACCTCGGCCGGCGCGGCGGCATCGACCTGCTCGTCGCGATGAATCCGCAGACCTGGGACGCCGACGTCGCGTCGATCGAGTCGGGCGGCTATCTGCTGTACGACAGCACCAAGGCGCTGCCGGCTTCGAAATTCCGTGCCGACGTGCACGCGGTCGGCGTGCCGCTCACCGAGATGTGCAATGCCGCCTACGACGACCCGCGCGAACGGCAGCTGCTCAAGAACATCATGTACGTCGGCGTGCTCGCGTCGCTGCTGGGGCTGGACCCCGCCGTCGTGGCCGAGCTGATCGGCGAGCAGTATCGCGGCAAGGAGAAGCTTCTCAAGCCGAACCTCGATGCCTTCCGCAAGGGCTGGCACTACGCCGAGGAGCACCTGGAGAATGCGATCGGGCTGCGCGCGCGGCGTACCGCGCAGGTCGGCGACCGGATCTTCGTCGACGGCAACTCGGCCCTCGCGCTCGGTTTCGTCTACGGCGGGGCCACGGTGTGCGCCTGGTATCCGATCACGCCGTCGTCGTCGGTCGCCGACGCCTTCACCCGGTACTGCGCGAAGCTGCGCGTGGACCCGGAGAGCGGCGAGCGACGCTACGCGATCGTGCAGGCCGAGGACGAGCTCGCCGCGGTCGGCGTCGTCGTCGGCGCGGGCTGGAACGGCGCACGCGCCTTCACCGCCACCTCGGGCCCCGGCATCTCGCTGATGACCGAGTTCATCGGGCTCGCCTACTTCGCCGAGATCCCGGTCACCATCGTCGACGTGCAGCGCGGCGGGCCCTCCACCGGCATGCCCACGCGCACGCAGCAGTCCGACCTCCTCGCCTGCGCCTACGCCTCGCACGGCGACACCAAGCACGTGCTGCTCTTCCCCGAGGACCCGCGCGAGTGCTTCGACTTCGCCGCGCTGGCGCTCGACCTGGCCGATCGCCTGCAGACGCCCATCTTCGTGATGACCGACCTCGACATCGGGATGAACCAGCGGCTGTGCGCGCCCTTCGCGTGGGACGACGCGCGCCGCTACGACCGCGGCAAGGTGATGCGCGCCGAGGCGCTCGAGGCGGGCGCCGAGTTCGGCCGCTATCTCGACGTCGACGGCGACGGCGTTCCGTACCGCACGCTGCCCGGCACGCACCCGACGAAGGGCGCGTATTTCACCCGCGGAACGACGAAGGACGCCTACGCGCAGTACTCCGAGCGCGGCGCCGACTACGTCGAGAACGTGCAGCGGCTGCTGCGCAAGTTCGACCTCGCCCGTTCGCTCGTCCCGCACGCGATCGAACGGCGCGCGTCTGCCGCGGCTCCGGACGCGGGCACGGCCACGGCGTCGGTGCCGCCGTCCGGCACCGACGCGAGTCCGGCGGCGCCGCTGGGCGCGATCTTCTATGGCTCGACCAGTCCCGCGATGGCGGAAGCGGTCGAGTCGCTCGCCGCGATCGGCTGTCCGCTCGACACGCTGCGCGTGCGCGCCTTCCCGTTCGGCGACGAGGTGAGGCGCTTCATCGACGCACACGAGACGGTGTTCGTCGTCGAGCAGAACCGCGACGGCCAGCTGCGCACGATGCTCGTCAACGAGCTGGGAATCGACCCGGCGCGGCTCCAGTCCGTGCTCCACTACGACGGCACGCCGATCACCGCGCGCTTCATCGCCGACGCGATCGCCGAGCGGATGCGCGCAGCCAACGTGCGCCCGCTCAAGCGGACGACGCGTGCGCCGAAGGAGGACGAGCCGAACACGGTCGCCGCCGCCGGCGGGCGCGTGGCCTGAGCTCCGGAACCCGACCACGATGACCTACCTCGCCAAACCGTCGCTGCGCCATCCCTCGCTTCCCGTGAACCGGCTCGGGTACACGCGCCGCGACTACGAAGGCCGCGTCTCGACGCTGTGCGCGGGCTGCGGACACGATTCGATCTCGGCCGCGATCGTGCAGGCATGCTGGGAGCTCGACATCGAGCCGCACCGCGTCGCCAAGCTCTCGGGCATCGGCTGCTCGTCGAAGACCACCGACTATTTTCTCGGCCATTCGCACGGCTTCAACTCGGTGCACGGGCGCATGCCGTCGGTGCTCACCGGCGCGAACCTCGCCAACCGCACGCTGCTCTACCTCGGCGTCTCCGGCGACGGCGACTCCGCATCGATCGGCCTCGGGCAATTCGCGCACGCGATGCGCCGCGGCGTCGACATGACCTACATCGTCGAGAACAACGGCGTCTACGGCCTGACCAAGGGCCAGTTCTCGGCCACCGCCGAACGCGGATCGAAATCCAAGCGCGGCGTGCCGAACGAGGACGCCGGTATCGACCTCGCCGTGCTGGCGCTGCAGCTCGGCGCCACCTACGTCGCGCGCGGCTTCTCCGGGGACAAGGCGCAGCTCGTCCCGTTGATCAAGGGTGCCATCGGCCACCGCGGCGCCGCGCTCGTCGACGTCGTCAGCCCTTGCGTCGCATTCAACAACCATGCGGGCAGCACGCGCAGCTACGACTACGTGCGTGCGCACAACGAGGCGGCCAACCGGGTGGAGTTCATCCCGAAGCGCGACGGGATCGCCGCGGAGCACGAACCGGGTGCCGCGATCGAGATCGTGCAGCCCGACGGTTCGGTGCTGCGGCTGCGCAAGCTCGAAGCCGGATTCGACCCGCGGGACCGGCTCGCCGCGATGAACCGCGTGCTCGAACACCAGGCGCGCGGCGAGCTGCTCACCGGACTGCTCTACGTCGATCCCGACGCGGGCGACCTGCACGAGCGGCTGGGGACGACCGCGGAACCGCTGAACGCGCTCGACGAGTCGGCGCTGTGCCCGGGCAGGGCCGCGCTCGAGCGGATCAACGCGTCGCTGCGCTGACGGTCGCCGCTCGGCCGATCACTCTTTGCCCTTCACCCAGCCGGGCAGCTCGCGGCGCGCGTGTCCGGTATACAGCTGGCGCGGGCGTCCGATCTTCTGGTCGGGGTCGGCGATCATCTCGCCCCACTGCGCGATCCAGCCCACGGTGCGCGCGAGCGCGAAGATGCAGGTGAACATCTCGGTGGGAATGCCGAGCGCCTTCTGCACGATGCCCGAGTAGAAATCGACGTTCGGGTACAGCTTGCGCTGCACGAAGTAGTCGTCCTCGAGCGCGATCTGCTCCAGCTTCATCGCCAGCGCGAACAGCGGGTCGTCGTGCAGGCCGAGCTCCTCGAGCACCTCGTGGCAGGTCTCGCGCATCAGCTTCGCGCGCGGATCGTAGTTCTTGTAGACCCGGTGTCCGAAGCCCATCAGCTTGACGTTCGAGTTCCGGTCCTTGACCTTCTCGATGAACTCGCCGATGCGCTCGACGCCGCCCTGGCTCTGGATGTCGCGCAGCATCAGCAGACACGCCTCGTTGGCGCCGCCGTGCGCCGGACCCCACAGGGTGGCGATGCCGGCGGCGATGCACGCGAACGGGTTCGCGCCCGAGGAGCCGGCCAGCCGTACCGTGGACGTCGACGCGTTCTGCTCGTGGTCGGCGTGCAGGATCAGGATGCGGTCGAGCGCACGCACGAGCACATCGTTCGGCACGTATTCCTCGCACGGCGTGCCGAACATCATCCGCATGAAGTTCGCCGAGTATGACAGGCGGTTCTGCGGGTACATGAACGGCTGGCCCATCGAGTACTTGTAGGCCATCGCGACGAGCGTGGGCATCTTCGCGATCAGGCGGATCGCCGAGACGAAGCGGTGCTCCGGATCGCTGATGTCGAGCGAGTCGTGATAGAACGCCGACAGCGCGCCCACCATGCCGACCAGCACCGCCATCGGGTGCGCGTCCCGGCGGAAGCCCTGCAGGAACCGCGTCATCTGCTCGTGCACCATCGTGTGGTGCGTCACGCGGAATTCGAAGTCGCGCCGCTGCTCCTCGTCGGGCAGCTCGCCGTTCAGCAGCAGGTAGCAGGTCTGCAGGTAGTCGCAGTGCTCGGCGAGCTGCTCGATCGGATAGCCGCGGTACAGCAGCTCGCCCTTGTCGCCGTCGATGTAGGTGATCTTCGATTCGCAGGCCGCGGTCGATATGAAGCCGGGATCCAGGGTGAAGCGGCCCGTCTGCGCATACAGCTTGCGGATGTCGATCACCTGCGGCCCGATCGTGCCCGAGTAGATCGGGAGCTCCACGCTGGGGCTGCCGTCCGGAAACGACAGCGTAGCCTTGCTCTGCTCTTTCATGAGACTCTTCCTCGATTCGTTGGGGTGGCGCAGGTGCGCCGCGAAGCTTCGTCGCGCGTCAGGACTCGCGAAGCATCTCGAGCACTCGGCGCACGGCCGGCGTGTCGGCCTCGCCGCCAGGTTCGCTGCGTCGCAGGATCAGGTCGAGCAGCTCGCCGTCGGGCAGCTCGAGCAGCACGTCGAGCCCACCCGCGAGATCGTCGTCGATCTCGGCGGCGTGCCTCCGGAAAAAACGCTCGAGAACGAGGTCGTTCTCGAGCAGGCCCCGTCGCGCGCGCCAGCGCAGTCGTCGCTGCAGCTCGGCGTTGTCGCGAACGGGCACGGCACGCTCCGGTCGGCGCTCAGACCGCGCGCCGGACCAGCAGGTCCTTGATCTTGTTGATGGCCCGCGTCGGGTTCAGCCCCTTCGGGCAGACGTCGACGCAATTCATGATCGAGCGACAACGGAACAGCCGGTACGGGTCGTTCAGGTCGTCGAGCCGCTCCGAGGTCGCCTCGTCGCGACTGTCGGCGATGAAACGATAGGCCTGCAGCAGGCCGGCCGGCCCGACGAACTTGTCGGGGTTCCACCAGTACGACGGGCACGCGGTGGAGCAGCACGCGCACAAGATGCATTCGTACAGGCCGTTGAGCTCCTCGCGCTCCTCGGGCGATTGCAGCCGCTCCTTCTCGGGCGGCGGCGTGTCGTTGATCAGGTACGGCTTGATCGAGTGGTACTGCGCGAAGAACTGCGTCATGTCGACGATCAGGTCGCGCACCACCGGCAGTCCGGGCAACGGCCGCAACACGATCGGCTGCTCGAGGTCGCGCAGGTTGGTGATGCACGCGAGCCCGTTCTTGCCGTTGATGTTCATCGCGTCCGAGCCGCAGACGCCCTCGCGGCACGAGCGGCGGAACGCGAGCGAATCGTCGTGGCTCTGCTTGATGCGCATCAGCGCGTCGAGCAGCATCTTGTCGGTCGGCTCGAGGGTGACCTCGAGCGATTGCATGTACGGCCGCGCGTCCTTGTCGGGATCGTAGCGGTAAATCGAGAACCGCACGACGCGTCGGCCCTGGGCGGCCTGCGCCGGGTTCACCGCGGGTTCGAGGACTGCGCTCATGGCTCTCCTGCGCTCGTCGGGATGTTGGAATTCTTCAGAAAGTGCGGGCTTTCGGCTGGAAGCTCTCGACGCTCAGCGGCTTCATGTGCACCGGCTTGTACTCGAGCCGGTTGCCGTCGGAATACCACAGCGTGTGCTTCAGCCAGTTGACGTCGTCGCGCTCGGGATGATCCTGCAGCGCATGCGCGCCGCGGCTCTCCTTGCGTGCGGCGGCCGAGACGACGGTGGCGCGCGCGACCTCGATCAGGTTGTGCAGCTCGAGCGCCTCGACTCGCGCCGTGTTGAACACGCGCGACTTGTCGGCGATGTGCAGGGCCTCGACGCGCCGGGCGATATCCTCGATCTGCCGGACGCCCTCCTCGAGCAGGGCCGTGGTGCGGAACACGCCGCAATGCGACTGGATCGAGCGGCGGATGTCGGCCGCCACCTCCTGCGTGTTCTCGCCCGAGGTCGACGCATCGAGCCGGGCCAGCCGCGCCAGCGCCTCGTCGCCGGCATTCGGCGGCAGCGGCTTGTGGCTTCGCTCGCGCAGCTTCGACGCGATGATGTGATTGCCGGCTGCGCGTCCGAAGACGACGAGGTCGAGCAGCGAGTTCGTGCCGAGACGGTTCGCGCCGTGCACCGAGACGCAGGCGCACTCGCCGACCGCGTACAGGCCGCCGACGACCGTCTCGGGGTTGCCGTCCTTCGGAACCACCACCTGTCCGTGGTAGTTGGCGGGAATGCCGCCCATCTGGTAATGCGCGGTGGGCACGACCGGGATCGGGTCCTTGATCGGGTCGACGTTGGCGAACTTGATCGCGATCTCGCGGATCGACGGCAGCCGCTTGATGATCGTGTCGGCGCCGAGGTGGTCGAGCTTGAGCAGCACGTGGTCACCGTCGGGCCCGCAGCCTCGGCCTTCCTTGATCTCCTGGTCCATCGAGCGCGAGACGAAGTCGCGCGGGGCGAGGTCCTTCAGCGTGGGCGCGTAGCGCTCCATGAAGCGCTCGCCGTCCTTGTTCAACAGGATGCCGCCCTCGCCGCGCACGCCCTCGGTGATGAGCACGCCGGCTCCGGCCACGCCGGTCGGGTGGAACTGCCAGAACTCCAGATCCTCGAGCGGGATGCCCGCGCGCGCGGCCATGCCCAGCCCGTCGCCGGTGTTGATGAAGGCGTTGGTCGACGCGTTCCAGATGCGACCGGCTCCGCCGGTGGCGAAGACCGTGGCCTTCGCCTCGAAGATCATCACGTCGCCCGTTTCCATCTCGAGCGCGACGACGCCGACGCAGTCGCCTTCGGCGTCACGGATGATGTCGAGCGCCATCCATTCGACGAAGAACTGCGTGCGCGCACGGACGTTGCGCTGGTACAGCGTGTGCAGCATCGCGTGGCCGGTGCGGTCGGCCGCTGCGCAGGCGCGCTGCACCGGCTTCTCGCCGAAATTCGCCGTGTGACCGCCGAACGGACGCTGGTAGATCGTGCCGTCGGGGTTGCGGTCGAAGGGCATCCCGAAATGCTCGAGCTCGTAGACGACCTTCGGCGCCTCGCGGCACATGAACTCGATCGCGTCCTGGTCGCCGAGGTAGTCCGACCCCTTGACGGTGTCGAACATGTGCCAGTACCAGTTGTCCTCGCTCATGTTGCCGAGCGACGCGCCGATGCCGCCCTGCGCCGCCACGGTGTGCGAACGCGTGGGGAACACCTTCGACAGGACGGCGACGTCGTAGCCGGCCTCGGCCAGCTGCACCGAACAGCGCATGCCGGCGCCGCCCGCGCCGATGATCACCGCATCGAACTTGCGGCGCGGCAGGTTGTTCGACAGATGGTTCAGCACGGCGGCCATCTCAGACGCTCCAAAGAGTCATCAGCGCCCAGCCCGCATAGCCGAGCAGCACCACGATCGTCGTCACCTGCAGCGCCAGGCGCAGCTCGATCGGCTTTACGTAATCCATGTAGATGTCGCGCATGCCGACCCAGGCGTGCCAGATCAGCGCCAGCACCGCGACGAAGGTGAAGACCTTCATCCAGCCGGCGGCGAAGATGCCGGCCCAGGTGCCGTAGTTCAGCTGGGGCAGCGCGAACAGCCAGCCGAGCAGCACGAAGGTGTAGACGACGAGGACGACCGCGGTGAAGCGCTGCGCGAGCCAGTCGCGCAATCCGTAGTGTGCCCCTACGACAATGCGGGAAGTGGTCATGGGCGGATTCTTCTGGTGACGCTCGGGGAACGCGGGAGACGGGATCAGAACAGGCCGAAGACCTTCGCGGCGAAGATCAGCGCGAGCACGATGCTGACGGCGAGCACGATCGCCGCCGACGTGCGCCCGGCGATCTTCTCGACGCCGACGTCGAGGTCCATCAGCAGATGGCGCACGCCGGCGAACAGGTGATGCAGGAACGCCCAGATGAGGCCGACCAGCACCAGCTTGACGAAGGGGTTGGCGACGAACTCGCGGTACCGTTCGAAGCTGATCTCGGACAGCACGCTTTGCTGGAACAGATACAGGATGAGCGGCAGCCCGATCAGGAACATCGCCGCGCCGCTGATCCGGTGCAGGATCGACACCAGACCGGCCAGCGGAAGTCGGTAGCGGACGATCTGCGAGATGTGGAGGTTACGGAATTCCTGCCGGGTTCCCGGAGTGCCTGTCGTCTTGTCCACCGCGCTCGCCATTTCGCCCTCGTCGATCGCAAACCTTCGTATTCTGACCGAACTTGGCGCATTGCACCAAACGCGATCGCTCGGCGCGCGCGCGAAACCCGTCCGCGCGAGGCGTCCCGCGCTCAGCTCAGGCGGTTGAAATAGTGGTGGTGTTCGGTGACGCAGTAGCCGCGCCGCAGCTCCACCGGCTGCTCCTCGTAGGTCCACGACACGCGCTCGACGAGCAGCAGCGGCGAGCCTTCGGCGACGCGCAGCGCGCGCGCGTGCGCACGGTCGGCGGCGACCGCCTTCAGCCGCTCGGCCGCACCGATCATCCGGATGCCGAACTCGGTCTCGAACAGCGCGTACAGGGGACCGTGCCAGGCGTCGAGCCGCTCCACGTTGAGCCCGCGAAAGCGCGCCCCCGGCAGCCAGATCTCGTCGAGCACGACCGGCCGGGCTTCGGTCTCGAGCAGGCGCCGGATCAGCACGACCGCCTCGCCCGGGCGCAGGCCGAGCGCGCGGGCGACCTCGCCCGGGGCGCGCAGCCGGCGGCACTCGAGCACGCGGCTGGTCATCACCAGCCCCGGCCCGGACTCGCCGCGCGCCTCGCCGCTTTCGGGCTCGGTGGCGGCCGAAGCGGCTGCGCCGAACGGCGACTCGTCGGGACGTAGCCGCAGGAAGCGGAACTGCGTACGCACCTCGCGGTGGGAAGCGACGAAGGTGCCGCGTCCCTGGCGGCGCACGAGCAGGTGCTCGGCGGCCAGCTCGTCGATCGCCTTGCGCACCGTGCCCTGGCTCACGCGGTAGCGCGCCGCGAGCTCGGTCTCGCTGGGGATCGCCTCGCCCGGCTTCCACTCGCCCGTTTGCAGGCCACGCAGCAGCAGCGCGCGGATCTGCCGGTACAGCGGCGCGAAGGTGGGCGCGTCGCCGGCGCCCGCCTCGGCCGCGCCGGCGCCGCCTCGCAGACTCTCGTTCATCGCCGCATTCAAGCACGAAAGCGGGTGAACGTCCATTGTCTTATCTCTTATATAAGAGATCTTGCTGATTGACACTCGGGACCCCGGCGGACTAGACTCGACGCCGCTGCCGACCACACCGAAGCGAGGCCCCTCCCCATGTCCAAACCCGCCAAGCGCGTCGCCGTCACCGGCGCCGCGGGCCAGATCGGCTATAGCCTGCTGTTTCGCATCGCCAACGGCGATCTGCTCGGCAAGGACCAGCCCGTGATCCTCCAGCTGCTCGACATCACGCCGGCGCTGGCCGCCGTGCGCGGCGTCGTCATGGAGCTCGAGGACTGCGCGTTTCCGCTGCTGGCCGGCGTCGTCGTCACCGACGATCCGAAAGTCGCGTTTCGCGACGCCGACTACGCACTGCTCGTCGGCGCGCGTCCGCGCACGAAAGGCATGGAGCGCAAAGACCTCCTCGAGGCCAACGGCGCGATCTTCACCGTCCAGGGGCGCGCGCTCGACGAGGTAGCCAGTCGCGAATGCCGCATCCTCGTCGTCGGCAACCCGGCGAACACCAACGCGTACATCGCGATGAAGTCCGCGCCGAGCCTGCCGAAGCGCAATTTCAGCGCGATGCTGCGGCTGGACCACAACCGGGCGCTGTCGCAGCTGGCGGCGCGCCTCGGCAAGCCGGTCGACCGCATCGAGAAGCTGGTCGTCTGGGGCAACCACAGCCCCACGATGTACCCCGACTACCGCTTCGCCACCGTCGATGGCCAATCGGTACGCGAGCTCGTCGGCGACGAGGCATGGAACCGCGACGTCTTCATCCCGACCGTCGGCAAGCGCGGCGCCGCGATCATCGAGGCGCGCGGCCTGTCGTCGGCGGCATCGGCCGCCAACGCCGCGCTCGATCACGTGCGCGACTGGGCACTGGGTGCCGGCGACCGGTGGGTCACGATGGGCATTCCCTCCGACGGCGCCTACGGCATCCCGCAGGACGTCATCTACGGCTTCCCGGTGCTGTGCCGAGGCAACGGCGAATACGAGCTCGTGCGCGACCTGCCGATCGACGAGTTCAGCCGCGAGCGGATGGACCTGACGCTGAAGGAGCTGCTCGAGGAGCGCGACGGCGTCGCGCACCTGCTGGGGGGAACGTCATGATGCGCAGCGCCGGAAAGCGCCTGCGCGAGGCGCTGGCCGCCGAGCGGCCGCTGCAGGTCGTCGGCGCGATCAACGCGAACCACGCGCTGCTCGCCCAGCGCGAGGGTTTTCGCGCCCTCTACGTCTCCGGCGGCGGCGTCGCCGCCGGCTCGCTCGGCGTGCCCGACCTCGGCATCAGCGGACTGGAAGACGTCCTCGTCGACGTACGCCGCATCACCGACGTCTGCGAGCTGCCGCTGCTCGTCGACGTCGACACCGGCTTCGGCGCATCGGCCTTCAACGTCGCGCGCACGACGCGCGCGATGATCAAGGCGGGCGCGGGCGGGATGCACATCGAGGACCAGGTCGGCGCGAAGCGCTGCGGTCACCGCCCCGGCAAGGAGATCGTCTCGCAGCAGGAGATGGTCGACCGTATCCGTGCCGCCGCCGATGCACGCACCGATCCCGACTTCCTCCTGATGGCACGCACCGATGCGCTCGCCGTCGAGGGCCTGGAGCGCGCGATCGAGCGCGCGGTCGCGTGCGTGGAGGCCGGCGCCGACGCGATCTTCCCCGAGGCGATGACCGAGCTGTCGATGTACCGCCGCTTCGTCGACGAGGTGAAGGTGCCGGTGCTGGCGAACATCACCGAGTTCGGGCAGACGCCGCTGTTCACGGTCGACGAATTGCGCGACGTGGGCGTGTCGATGGTGCTTTACCCGCTGTCGGCCTTCCGCGCGATGAACAAGGCCGCGCAGGAGGTCTACCAAGTGCTGCGCCGCGACGGGACGCAGAAGGCGGTCGTCGACCGCATGCAGACGCGCCAGGAGCTGTACGACGCGATCGGCTACTGGGACTACGAACGCAAGCTCGACGAGCTGTTCAAGCGCTCGCAATGAAGCGCGCATCGAATCACGAAACACGGAACGTCGCGATGACCGAGAACGTACCCGCCGCCGGCCCGAAGCCGAAGAAATCCGTCGCCCTGTCCGGGGTGGTCGCCGGAAACACCGCGCTGTGCACCGTCGGCCGCACCGGCAACGACCTGCACTATCGCGGCTACGACATCCTCGAGATGGCGGAGGCGGCCGAGTTCGAGGAGGTCGCCTACCTGCTCGTGCACGGGCGGCTGCCGAAGCGCGCGGAGCTGATCGCCTACAAGGCGAAGCTGCGCTCGCTGCGCGGGCTGCCGGCGGCGGTGAAGACCGCGCTCGAGGCACTTCCCGCATCGGCGCATCCGATGGACGTGCTGCGCACCGGCGTGTCGGTGCTCGGCTGCGTGCAGCCGGAGAAGGACGACCATAACCTCGCGGGCGCGCGCGACATCGCCGACCGCCTGCTCGCGTCCCTCGGCTCGATGCTGCTCTACTGGTACCACTACGCGGTGAACGGCCGGCGCATCGAAGTGCAGACCGACGACGACTCGATCGGCGGCCACTTCCTGCACCTGCTGCACGGCCGCGAGCCGTCGGCGGCGTGGGTGCGCGCGATGCACACGTCGCTGAACCTGTACGCCGAGCACGAGTTCAACGCGTCGACCTTCACCGCACGCGTCATCACCGGCACCGGCTCCGACCTCTACTCAGCGATCGCCGGCGCCATCGGCGCGCTGCGCGGCCCGAAGCACGGCGGCGCCAACGAGGTGGCCTTCGAGATCCAGAATCGCTATGCCGACCCCGACGAGGCCGAGGCCGACATCCGGCAGCGCGTCGCGAACCGCGAGGTCGTCATCGGCTTCGGTCACCCGGTGTACACGGTCTCCGATCCCCGCAACAAGGTGATCAAGGAAGTCGCGCACACGCTGTCGCGCCAGGCGGGCGACATGAAGCTGTTCAACATCGCGGAGCGGCTCGAGTCGGTGATGTGGGAGATCAAGAAGATGTTCCCCAACCTCGACTGGTTCAGCGCCGTCAGCTATCACCTGATGGGCGTGCCGACGTCGATGTTCACGCCGCTGTTCGTGATCTCGCGCACCTCGGGGTGGTCCGCGCACGTCATCGAGCAGCGCCAGGACGGCAAGATCATCCGGCCGAGCGCCAACTACGTCGGGCCGGAAGATCGCGAGTTCGTGCCGCTCGCGCAGCGCGGCTAGAACCCGACCGATCTTCAACTTCTTCAGGAAAAGCGAGCAAGCATGGGTGGCCACATTTCCACGACCGGCCGGCCGGAGCCGGACCAGGTCCTCGTCGACATCGTCGACTACGTCCTGAACTACAAGATCGAGAGCCGCGAGGCGCTCGACACCGCGGCGGCCTGCCTGATCGACACGCTCGGCTGCGGACTCGAAGCGCTCGGCTATCCGGCGTGCACGAAGCTGCTCGGGCCGATCGTCCCGGGCACCGTGGTGCCCAACGGCGCGAAGGTGCCCGGCACGCAGTTCCAGCTCGATCCGGTGCAGGCCGCGTTCAACATCGGCGCGATGATCCGCTGGCTCGACTTCAACGACACCTGGCTCGCCGCCGAATGGGGCCATCCGTCGGACAACCTCGGCGGCATCCTCGCCACCGCCGACTGGCTCAGCCGCACGGCGATCGCCGCCGGCCGCGCGCCGATGACGATGCGCACGGTGCTCGAGGCGATGATCCAGGCGCACGAGATCCAGGGCGTGATCGCGCTGGAGAACGCGTTCAACCGCGTCGGCCTCGATCACGTCGTGCTCGTGAAGGTGGCCTCCACCGCCGTCTGCGGCAAGCTGATGGGCCTGTCGCGCGACGAGCTGATCAACGCCGTGTCGCTCGCGTGGGTCGACGGCCAGGCGCTGCGCACCTACCGGCACGCGCCGAACACCGGCTCGCGAAAGAGCTGGGCAGCCGGCGACGCGACCAGCCGCGCGGTGCGCCTGGCGCTGATCGCACGCACCGGCGAGATGGGCTACCCGTCGGTGCTCACCGCGAAGACCTGGGGCTTCTACGACGTGCTGTTCCGGGGCAACGAGTTCAAGTTCCAGCGCCCGTACGGAACCTACGTGATGGAGAACGTGCTCTTCAAGATCTCGTTCCCGGCGGAGTTCCACGCGCAGACGGCGGTGGAGTGCGCCATGACGCTGCATCGCCAGATGAAGGAGAGCGGACGCTCGGTCGACGACATCGCGAAAATCACGATCCGCACGCACGAGTCGGCGATCCGCATCATCGACAAGCAGGGGCCGCTCGACAACCCGGCCGACCGCGACCACTGCATCCAGTACATGGTCGCGGTGCCGCTGATCTTCGGCCGTCTCACCGCCGCCGACTACGAGGACGACGTCGCCGCCGATCCGCGCATCGACGCGCTGCGCGCGAAGATGGTCTGCGTCGAGGACGAGCAGTTCAGTCGCGACTACCTCGACCCGGAGAAGCGCTCGATCGCCAACGGCATCACGATCGAGTTCGCCGACGGGAGCCGACTCGGCGAGGTCGTCGTCGAGTACCCGGTCGGCCACCGGCGGCGCCGCGCCGAAGGCCTGCCGCTGCTCGTCGAGAAATTCCGCACGAACCTCGCGCGTCGCTTCCCGGCGCGCCAGCAGCAGCGCATCCTCGACGTGTCGCTCGATCGCGCGCGACTGGAGGCGATGACCGTTCCCGACTACGTCGACCTCTACGTGATCTGAACCGGGCTCGTGCGGGTCTCCTGCCCCTTCCCCGGCACGCCGACGACGGCGCGTCGCCTTCCGGCCCGCGCGGTGCACGCGGCGTGCGTCGGGTTCGCCGTCGCCGCTTCGCCGCTCGCCGCCGCGCAGGCCGTGGCGTCGCCGCAGCCCGCGTCCGCGGCCGCCGACCACGAGCGCAGCTTCCCGCAACGGCGTCCCGGACTCTGGGAGGTGCGTTCGGTGGGCGCGCAGGCCTCCGGGCTGGAGTCGACGAAGCTCTGCGTCGGCCCGGACACCGACACGGCGACGCAGCACCTCGATCGCAGCGTCGGGCGTCGCGGATCCTGCGAGTTCGGCCCCTTCGAACCGGCCGGCGAGGCGTGGCTCGCCGAGTCCATGTGCCGCGAAGGGCGCACGACCGTATCGAGCCGCTCGGTCGCCACCGGCGACTTCGAGCACCGCTACCGCATCGACACCGTGGTGCAATACGACCCCCCGCTGGCCGGCACACGGCGCGAGGACAAGGACGCGCTCGAGGCGCGCTGGCTCGGTCCGTGCGCCCGTGGACAGAAGCCCGGCGACATCGTCGTCCCCGGAATGGGCACGCTGAACATGGTCGACGGGCAGTTCCGCGCCGAACCCGATCCTCCCGCGCGCGGCAACGCCGCGCGCGCGCGCTCGCCCGCGGCGGCGAAGAACTGAGCCTGCTGCCGCATCCGCGGCGTCGACCCGAACTCCCACCTGCGCTTTCACGAGGCCCACTGCCATGCCCCACAACGCGTTCGATACGCTGAAGGAATTCCGGCTGAAGTCCGGAAGGACGTCCCGGATGTACTCGCTGCCGGAGCTCGCGCGCAGCTTCCCGAACGTCGCGAAGCTGCCCGTGTCGCTACGCATCGTGCTCGAGTCGGTGCTGCGCAACGTCGACGGGAAGAAGATCACCGAGGCGCACGTCGCGCAGCTGGCCAACTGGAAACCGAACGATCGGCGCGTCGACGAGATCCCCTTCGTCGTTGCGCGCGTCGTGCTGCAGGACTTCACCGGCGTGCCGCTGCTCGCCGACCTCGCCGCGATGCGCAACGTGGCTGCGCGCATGGGCCAGGACCCCAAGCGCATCGAGCCGCTGGTGCCGGTCGACCTCGTCGTCGACCACTCGGTGATGATCGACCACTACCGGCGACCCGACGCGCTCGACCTGAACATGAAGCTCGAGTTCGAGCGCAACCGCGAGCGCTACCAGTTCATGAAGTGGGGGATGCAGGCCTTCGACACCTTCAAGGTGGTCCCCCCCGGCATCGGCATCGTCCACCAGGTGAACCTGGAGTACCTCGCGCGCGGGGTGCACGAGCGCGACGGCGTCACCTATCCCGACACGCTGGTCGGCACCGACAGCCACACGACGATGATCAACGGGATCGGCGTCGTCGGCTGGGGCGTGGGCGGCATCGAGGCCGAGGCGGCGATGCTCGGCCAGCCGGTGTATTTCCTGACGCCGGACGTCGTCGGCGTGCACCTGACCGGCCGGCTGCGCGAGGGCTGCACCGCCACCGACCTGGTGCTCACGATCACCGAGATGCTGCGCAAGGAGAAGGTGGTCGGCAAGTTCGTCGAGTTCTTCGGCGAGGGAACGCGCTCGCTCGCCGTGCCCGATCGCGCGACGATCGCCAACATGGCGCCCGAGTACGGAGCCACGATGGGCTTCTTCCCGGTCGACGAGAAGACACTCGAGTATTTCGAGGGCACGGGCCGCACCGCCGAGGAGATCGACGCGCTCGAGAGCTATTTCCGCGCACAAGGCCTGTTCGGCGTCTCCGAGCTCGGCGACCTGCGGTACTCGAAGGTCGTGCAGCTCGACCTCGCCACCGTCACGCCGTCGCTGGCCGGCCCGAAGCGCCCGCAGGACCGCATCGAGATCGGCAAGGTCAAGAGCACCTTCACCGAGCTCTTCTCGAAACCGGTCGCGGAGAACGGCTTCGCCAAGGATCCCGCCGATCTCACGCGCAGCTATCGCACCGCCGACGGCACCGAGCTGAAGAACGGCGACGTGCTGATCGCCGCCATCACCTCGTGCACCAACACGTCGAACCCGGGCGTGCTGCTCGCCGCCGGGCTGCTGGCGAAGAAGGCGGTCGCACGCGGGCTGAAGGTCGATCCGAAGGTCAAGACCTCGCTCGCCCCCGGTTCGCGCGTCGTCACCGACTACCTGCAGCGCGCGGGGCTGCTCGAGCCGCTCACCGAGCTCGGGTTCGGTCTCGCCGCCTACGGCTGCACGACCTGCATCGGCAACGCCGGCGACCTGCCTTCGGGCTTCAACGAGGCGATCACCGCCAACGATCTCGTCTGCGCCGCGGTGCTGTCGGGGAACCGCAACTTCGAGGCGCGCATCCATCCGAACCTGCGCGCGAACTTCCTCGCGTCGCCGCCGCTGGTCGTCGCCTATGCGATCGCCGGCAACATCAACGTCGACCTGATGACCGAGCCGATCGGCAAGGACGCCGAGGGCCGCGACGTCTGGCTCGGCGACGTCTGGCCGAGCACCGACGAGGTATCCGAGCTGATGCAGTACGCGATGGACGCGAAGACCTTCCGCCGGCTGTATTCGGACCTCACCCGCGACCACGCGCTGTGGAACGCGGTACCGGCGGCCACCGGCCAGGTCTACGACTGGCCGCGCTCGACGTACATCGCCGAGCCCCCGTTCTTCGAGGGCTTCACGATGACTCCCGGCGCCATGGGCGGTCCGATCCGCGGCGCACGCGCGCTCGGCCTGTTCGGCGACTCGATCACGACCGATCACATCTCGCCGGCCGGTTCGATCAAGGAATCGTCGCCCGCCGGGCAGTACCTGATCGCCAACGGCGTCGCGCGCGCCGACTTCAACTCGTACGGCGCGCGCCGCGGGAACCACGAGGTGATGATGCGCGGCACCTTCGCCAACGTGCGGATCAAGAACCTGATGATCCCGCCGCGCCCCGACGGCACGCGCGAGGAAGGCGGCGTGACGCTGCACCAGCCCTCCGGCGAGAAGATGCCGATCTACGACGCGGCGATGCGCTATCTCGAGGAAGGCACGCCCACGATCGTCTTCGGCGGCGAGGAATACGGCACCGGCTCGTCGCGCGACTGGGCGGCCAAGGGCACGCAGCTGCTCGGCGTGAAGGCGGTCGTCGCACGCAGCTTCGAGCGCATCCACCGATCGAACCTGGTCGGCATGGGCGTGCTGCCGCTGCAGTTCCGCGCCGGACAGGGCTGGGAGACGCTGGGCCTGCGCGGCGACGAGCGCTTCGACATCGACGTGCCGGCCGTGCTCGAGCCGCAGCAGGAGATCGCGATGACGATCCATCGCAACGACGGCAGCTCCGAGGTGGTGCAGCTGCAATCGCGCATCGACACGCCGATCGAGGTCGACTACTTCCGCCACGGCGGCATCCTGCCGTTCGTGCTGCGCGAGCTGCTTTCGTAGCCGGAAGAGAAGGGACAAGGGGGAAGGGAGAAGGGGAAAGCCTCGGCTGCGGCCGCCTGCGCGCCCCCGCCCCCTTCACCCTTCACGCAGCCCCAGCCACCGACGGTCGGTGCGCGGGGCGCCCGACTCGTCCAACTGGATTACACTTCGCCGTCCAGCGAAGCGCCGTTCCAGTGCATTTGTCCGAATCGTCCCCACACCCGATGTCCGGGGAGGCCGGCCTCGCGACCTTCCCCCGGCTGCTGCTCGCAATCGGCATCGCGTTCCTCGCGTGCCTGGTGGCGCAGCTGATCTCGTTCCACACGATCGACCTGCTGCTGATCTGGCCCGGCGCGGCTGTCGCCTTCGCGTTCGCCTGGCGCTACGGAACCGCCTGGGCACTGGCGGCGGCCGCCGGCGCCGCGCTGTGGGCATGGATCGAATTCGCCAACCTGCGCGTGACGCTCGCCGCCTTCGCCGCGAGCGCCGTCGGGCCGATGCTCGCCGCGCAGGCGCTGCGCGCGCTCAACGAGTGGAAGCCGCCCGAGTACAGGCTCGAGACCACGGTGCGCTTCCTCGCCATCATCGTCCTCGTCTCGGCGCCAGTCGATGCGCTGTTCGGCGGTGCCGGAATGCGCATCAACGCGGTGCTGGGCGACACGCACGTCGCGCACCGCTTTCTCGTCTGGTGGCTGATCGACTCGCTCGGCCTGCTGCTCATCGCGCCGGCGCTGCTCGCCTGGTTCGGCGAAGCGATCGCCGGGGCCGCCGCCGAGTCGCCGGCCGACGGCCCGCTGATCGACGCACCGGCGTTCTTCCTGACGCTGCTCGTCGTCGGCGCGAGCCTCGGGGTCTCGCTGCTCGGCCACAGCACCTACGCCTACGCCCTGCTCTTCCTGTACTTCCCGATCGTCGTCTGGATCGCCACGCGCATGAGCGAGCGGGCGACCGCGCTCACGCTCGTCGTGACGACGATCCCCCTGCTCGTCGTGCGCTCGCACCAGGTGGCGGTCGTGCAGGATTCCTTCGCACGCGCCATCGAGGTCTCGATGCTCGCCTTCACCGCGGGGGTCGTCGCGCTCATGCTGCAGGCGATCGCCAGCGACCGCCGCTTCGCGCTCGCGCGCGTCGGTGCGCAGGCGCGCGAGGACATGTCCACCGGGCTGCTGAACGATCGCGGGCTGATCGCCGAGGTGGGCGAGCGGCTGGCGATGCCGACGCGCCCGGACTACGGCCTGATCGGGCTGCACCTGGCGAATTTCGACACCCTCAACGACCTGTGCGGCACCATTCCCGCTCTACAGCTCGAGCAGACCGCCGCGGCGCTGCTGCTGCGCCAACCCGGCGCGCAGGTGGCGGCGCGGCTCTCGGGGGGGCGCTTCGCGCTGCTGATCGAGGCCGATTCGGTCGCGCAGGTGCGCGCGGTGGCCCGCGAGGTGTATTCGCAGCTCAACGGTCAGCTCTTCAAGACCGAGAACGGCAGCGTGCGGCTGCAGACCTGCGTCGGCGGCCTGCTCATCGACCGGCACGCCCTGATCAACAGCGAGGACTGCCTGATGTCGCTGTCCGACGCGATGGCGATCGCGGCCAGCGTGCGCGAGCCGCAGCTGTTCGTCGAGCCGCTGTCGCAGACGATGATCGACGCGCGGCGCGCGCACCAGGGCAAGATCGAGCACATCCGCGAGGCGATTCGCGAGAAGCGCTTCGAGCTGCACGCGCAGCCGATCGTCGATCCGGAGGCGCCCGCCGGAATGCTCTCGTACGAGGTGCTGATCCGCCTGCTCGACCGCGACGGCGCACTGATCCGCCCGCCCGAATTCCTGTCGCTCGCCGTGCAGGCGCAGATGACACCGGCGATGGACCGCGGCGTGATCCGCCGGATCTTCTCGTGGCTCGCGAGCCATCCCACG
>Ga0079224_100001603_pt1 | contig 26335 bp, 24 predicted proteins | sample Stecom2015_FD_80414 | JGI IMG/M metagenome (GOLD analysis project Ga0079224, IMG submission 80414) | Agricultural soil microbial communities from Utah to study Nitrogen management - Steer compost 2015 | ecosystem: Environmental > Terrestrial > Soil > Agricultural land | place: USA: Utah... | reverse complement strand
GTCCATGACGTCGTTGCAGGCGTCCACGCACAGCCCGCAGGCGATGCACTCGTACTGCAGGCCGTTGCGGATGTCGATGCCGACCGGGCAGACCTGCACGCACATGGTGCAGTCGATGCAGTCACCCAGCTCCTCGGTGCTGAACTTCGGCAGCGGCGCGGCGTCCTGGTCGGCGGCATCGAAGGTGATCACGCCACGTGCCTGGGCGCGTGAATCGGCGGCGCTGGGGTGCTTGGCGGCCCGGAACACGTAGTCGTAGGCGGTGAACTTGTCGAGCAGGCCGCGGCCACGCTCGGCCACGCTGCCCAGCCCGCGCTTGCGCGGCCCGCGCGGTTCGCCACGCATCGGGTCGTAGGCGATGATCAGCGTGTTGCGGTCGAACATCGCGCTCTGGAAGCGCGCATACGGGCACATGTACTTGCACACCTGCTCGCGCAGGAAGCCGGCATTGCCCCAGGTCGCCAGGCCGTAGAAGAACACCCAGAAGCTCTCCCAGCCGTTCCAGGCGAACGGCCAGGCGCGCGCGGCCAGGTCATGGATCGGGGTGAAGAACCCCACGAAGGTGAAGCCGGTCCACGCCGCGAAGACGAACCACAGGAAGTGCTTGGCGCCCTTGCGCAGCACCTTCTCGCGGTTCCACGGACCGGCGTCGAGCTTCATCCGCTTGGAACGGTCGCCCTCGGTCCAGCGCTCCATCCACAGGAACACCTCGGTCCAGACCGTCTGCGGGCATGCGAAGCCGCACCACAGGCGCCCGGCCAGCGCGGTGACGAAGAACAGCGTCAGCGCCAGGATGATCAGCAGCAGCGCGAGGAAGCTGAAATCCTGCGGCCAGAAGGTCAGCCCGAAGACGTGGAACTGCCGTGCGGGCAGATCGAACAACACCGCCTGGCGGCCGTCCCAGCTGAGCCACGGGAAGACGTAGAACATGCCCAGCAGCCACCACACGGCGAGGCGGCGCAGGCGGTCCAGCTTTCCATGCACGTCACGGGGGTAGACCTTGCGCTCCTTGACGTACAGCGAGTCGCCGCCGCCGTCGAGCAGGTCGATGTCGATCTTCTTGCTCACTTTTGCCTTACTTGCCGCCCTCGCGGGGCAGCGTGCGGTTGAACCGGCTCGCCGGGCGCAGCAGCCACCAGGTGAACAGGCTCGAAGAAGCGGTCGCCAGCCAGAACATGAAGAAGGCGATCGTGTAGCCCATCGAGCGGGTGATCTCGACGCCCGGGAAGGTCATGTCGCGCAGCTCCAGTGGGTCGACGAAGGCGAAGAACACCATCGTCGCCACTCCGGCGGCGAAGAAGCTCGGCCACGCAATCGCCCCGATCCGCTGCGCGAGCGGTCGGGGCGGATGGTCCAGCCGTTGCGAGGCGGGGATGCGCGTCACTGCACCCCCCCGGCCGAGCCGGCGTCGCCGGCAGGCGTGTTCGACAGCGACCACACCCAGGCCGCGACCAGCCGCGCACGGGTCTCGCCCAACAGCTCGCGGTGCGCCGGCATGACGCCGTGGCGGCCATTGGCGATGGTCTCGTACAGGCTTTCCTTGCTGTCGCCGTACATCCAGTAGTCGTCGGTCAGGTCGGGCGCGCCCATGGCCTGGTTGCCGGTGCCGTCGATGCCGTGGCAGGCGACGCAGACGCCCTCGTAGAGCCGCTTGCCGCGGGCGGCGAGGTAGTCGCTGCCGATGGCCTGGTCGGGGTGGGACAGGGTGCGCACGTAGGCGATCACGTAGTCGACCGCGTTCTCGCCGCCCATGCCGGACAGCACGGTGCCCCACTCCGGCATGATGCCCTCGCGTCCATCCAGGACGGTCTGCAGCACCTGCTCGGGCTCACCGCCCCAGTGCCAGATGTCGTCGGCGAGGTTCGGGTAGCCGATCGCGCCTTGCGCCGAGGAGCCGTGGCAGGTGGCACAGGTGTTGGCGAAGATCGAGCGGCCCAGCTGCATCGCCACCGGGTCGGCGGCCAGGTCGGGCAGCGGGACGTTGCTGTACGGGCGGAAGGTCTCCTCCAGCCGCGCATCGGCGGCGGACTTCGCCAGCGCATGCTCGTGGGCCGAGCTCCAGCCGCTGACGCCGGGGATCGACCCCATGCCGCCGAACCAGATCAGGTAGCCGATCCCGAACACGATCGCGATGTAGAAGCCGGTGATCCACCAGCGCGGCATCGGCTTGTTGTACTCGGTGACGTCCTCGTCCCAGTAGTGGCTGGTCTCTTCCGGCCGCGGGTCACCGGGTCGGCGCTTGGCCGTCCACCACAGCAGCCAGGCCACGCCGAGCAGGTTCAGCGCGGTCAGGGCGATGATGTACCAGTTCCAGCCCATGCTCATGCTTGCTTCCCCTTCTTGGTCTCACGCCCGGCCCCGGGCGCATTGCCGTCTCCGGCGTTCTTGTCCTGGCCCTCCTGCTCGTCCTCGACGGCGAGGCGGGCGGTAGCATCGAAGCTCTTCTTGTTGCGCGGCAGCCAGGCCCAGATCGCGATCGCGATGAACAGCAGCAGCAGGAACAGGGTGATGATTCCCGACAACATGGTTCAGCTCCCGCGCGGCGCGTAGCGGCCCAGGCCCTGCAGGTAGGCGACGACCGCGTCCAGCTCGGTCTTGCCCTCGACCTCGGCCGCCGCGGCCTCGATCTCCTCGTCGCTGTACGGGTCGCCGAGCTTCTGCAGCCTGCTCATGCGCAGCTGCACCGTGGCCGGGTCGACCTGGTTCTCGGCCAGCCAGGGGAAGGCCGGCATGTTGGACTCGGGCACGACCGCGCGCGGGTCGATCAGGTGCACCCGGTGCCAGTCATCGGAGTAGCGGCCGCCCACGCGCGCCAGGTCCGGCCCGGTGCGCTTGGAGCCCCACTGGAACGGCCGGTCGTAGACCGACTCGCCGGCCAGCGAGTAGTGGCCATAGCGCTCGGTCTCGAAGCGCAGGGTGCGCACCATCTGCGAGTGGCAGTTGTAGCAGCCCTCGCGGACGTAGACGTCGCGCCCGGCGAGCTCGAGCGCCGGATAGGGCTTCATGCCCGGCAGCGGCTTGATCGCCTCGGCCTGGTACATCAGCGGGACGATCTCGGCCAGGCCACCCAGGGACACCGCAATGGCGACCAGGACGGCGAGCAGGCCGATGTTCTTCTCGAGTTTCCCGTGTGCAATGCTCATCGAAACTTCCTCAGACCGGTCAGGCGCGGGCGGTGTCGGGGTGCGGCGGGATCACCGGATTGGCGATCGGCGCGTCAACCGACTTCCACGTCTTCCAGACGTGCCAGCCCATCAGCACCATGCCGCCAAGGATCAGCAGCCCGCCGAACAGCCGGCCCAGGTAGTACGGATAGGTGACCACCAGCGACTCGACGAAGCTGTAGGTCAGCGTGCCGTCGGGATTGGTGGCGCGCCACATCAGGCCCTGCGAGATGCCGGCGATCCACATCGACACGATGTAGAACACCACGCCCAGGGTGTGCATCCAGAAGTGCACGTCGACCAAGCGGGTGGAGTACATCCCGGCCGCGCCGATCAGGCGCGGGTACATCGAGTAGATCGAGCCGACCACGATCATCGCCACCCAGCCCAGGGTGCCGGCGTGGACGTGGCCGACGGTCCAGTCGGTGTAGTGGCTGAGCGAGTTGACCGTCTTGATCGACAGCAGCGGGCCTTCGAAGGTGGCGATCATGTAGAAGCTGATGGCCACGATCAGGAACTTGAGGATCGGGTCCGTGCGCAGCTTGTGCCACACGCCCGAGAGGGTCAGGATGCCGTTCATCGCGCCACCCCAGGACGGCGCCAGCAGCACGACCGAGAACACCATGCCCACCGACTGCGCCCAGTCCGGCAGCGCGGTGTAATGCAGGTGGTGCGGGCCGGCCCACATGTACAGCGAGATCAGTGCCCAGAAGTGCACGATCGACAGCCGGTACGAGTAGATCGGGCGCTGCGCCTGCTTGGGCACGTAGTAGTACATCATCGCCAGGAAGCCGACGGTCAGCAGGAACGCGACCGCGTTGTGCCCGTACCACCACTGCGCCATCGCATCCACGGCGCCGCTGTAGACCGGGTACGACTTCCACAGCCCGGCCGGGATGGCCAGGTTGTTGACGATGTGCAGCAGGCCCACGCCGATGATGAAGGCCGCGTAGAACCAGTTGGCGACGTAGATGTGCTCGACGCGGCGCTTGGCCACCGTGCCGAAGAACAGCCAGCCGTACGCGACCCAGGTGACCAGGATCAGCAGGTCGATCGGCCACTCCAGCTCGGCGTACTCCTTGCCCTGGGTGATGCCCAGCGGAAGGGTGATCACCGCCCCGACCATGGCCAGGTTCCAGCCCCAGAAGACGAAGCTGGCCAGCTTGTCGGAAATCAGCCGCACGTGGCAGGTGCGCTGCACGACATACAGGCTGGTGGCGATCAGCGAGGTTGCGCCGAAGGCGAAGATCACGCCGTTGGTGTGCAGCGGGCGCAGCCGCCCGTAGCTCAGCCACGGGGTATCGAAGTTCAGGGCGGGCCAGTACAGCTGGGCTGCGATGAGCACGCCGACACCCATGCCGACGATCCCCCAGAAGACCGTCACGACGGTGAACCAGTGGACGATCTTGTCGTTGTAGTAGCCGGCGTCGGCGGCTGTGGCCTCCGACCCACGCCGTGCAGGCGTGGAACCGGCCGCCACGGCGGCGTCTTGGACAGTCATGGGCAGACCTTCAAGGTAGTTTGCGGATATTGTCCGGATCGGCCGGGCCAATCCGTTTGATCTGGATCAAATCGTTCCCACCGAGGCCACGCCACGGGAAGGAACCAGGGTGGGGGAACGGGCAATCTGGCCCGGACGCTGCACGGCGCCGTAGACAAAACGCGCGGCCTCATCGCACCCGCCAGCATAAACCACGGCGCTCGATCGGGCATGCGCGACCCGGCTTTCACGTGCCCTCCACGGAGCCCGCGTTCAGCCCTCGGACAGGCGCGGGTGGGACGGGAGGGACCGGTCCGGACAGGCACGATGCTTTGCTCCTGGCGCCCGGTTGACGGAGATCAACCTCCCCCGGTGGTGAAAACCGGCAGAATGACGGGCTCACCTGTCCTGTTCCCGTGCTGATGACCCGACCGTCCTCCTTTGATCGCGACCAGCTGCTGGCCTGTGCCCGCGGCGAGATGTTCGGCCCGGGCAACGCCCGGCTGCCCGCCCCCCCGATGCTGATGTTCGACCGGATCACCGAGATCTCGACCGAGGGTGGCAAGTACGGCAAGGGCGTGATCCGTGCCGAACTCGAGATCCGCCCCGACCTGTGGTTCTTCGAGTGCCACTTCGAGGGCGACCCGGTCATGCCCGGCTGCCTGGGCGTGGACGCGATGTGGCAGCTGTGCGGCTTCTATCTTCCCTGGCTCGGCGAGCCCGGTCGCGGGCGCGCCCTGGGCGTGGGGCAGGTCAAGTTCACCGGACAGATACTGCCGGACGCCAAACTGGTCACGTATGAGATCGACATCCGACGGGTGATGCGCGGCAAGCTGGCACTGGTGATCGGCGACGGCCGCACGCTCGTGGACGGGCGCGAGATCTACACCGCGACCGACCTGCGGGTCGGACTGTTCACCTCCACCGAAGGGTTCTGAAATGGCTCCGGCTTCCGACCAACGCGGCGAGGGCGGCCGCGGCCGCCGCGTCGTCGTCACTGGCCTGGGAATCGTCTCGTGCATCGGCAATGACCGCGCCAGCGTAAGCGCCTCGCTGCGCGAGCTGCGCCCGGGCATCCGCTTCATTCCCGAGTACGCCGAGCTTGGCCTGCGCAGCCAGGTCGCCGGGGCCCCCGGGATCGACCTCGGCGCCGAGATCGACCGCAAACTCAAGCGCTTCATGGGCGATGCCGCCGGCTACGCCTACGTGGCGATGCGCGAGGCGATCGCCGACGCCGGACTGGACGAGGCCACGGTACGCGACGTCCGCACCGGGCTGATCGCAGGCTCTGGCGGCGGTTCGCCGCAGTGGCAGATCGAGACCGGCGACCTGCTGCGCAACAAGGGCGTGCGCAAGGTGGGCCCGTACATGGTCCCGCGAACGATGGGCTCGACGGTGTCCGCAGCCCTGTCGACGGCGTTCGGGATCCGCGGGCTCAGTTACTCGATTTCCGCCGCCTGCGCCACCTCCGCGCACTGCATCGGCGCCGCCGCGGACCTGATCCGCCATGGCGCCCAGGACGTGATGCTGGCGGGTGGCGGCGAGGAGCTGCATTGGGGCATGACCTCGCAGTTCGACGCGATGGGCGCCCTCTCGACCCGCTACAACGACACCCCCGAAGTCGCGTCGAGGCCCTATGACGCCGGTCGCGACGGCTTCGTCATCGCCGGTGGCGGCGGCATGCTGGTGCTCGAGGAGTACGGGCACGCGAAGGCGCGCGGCGCGAACATCATCGCCGAGCTGGTCGGCTACGGCGTGACCAGTGATGGCGTGGACATGGTCGCGCCATCCGGAGAGGGCGCGGTGCGCTGCATGCGGATGGCGCTCGCCGGGCTGGATGGCCGCGAAGTGGGTCCGATCGACTATCTCAACACCCATGGCACCTCGACGCCGGTGGGCGACGTGGTCGAGCTGCAGGCGGTACGGGAGGTGTTCGGCGACCGCGTGCCGCCACTGTCCTCGACCAAGGCGCTGACGGGCCACTCGCTCGGGGCGGCCAGCGTGCACGAGGCGATCTACAGCCTGCTGATGATGCAGGGCGGCTTCGTGGCCGGTTCGGCCAACATCGAACAGCTCGACCCGAAGGCCGAAGGATTCCCGATCCTGCGCGAGAGTCGCGAGGCCAGGCTGGACACCGTCATGTCCAACAGCTTCGGTTTCGGTGGCACCAATGCCACGCTGATCTTCGCCCGCTCCTGACCTGGATCGGCACGCCGGCAACGGGCAGGGTCCACAATGCGGCCATCCATCATGGAGGAAGCCGCATGAAGACCCTGCCCCTCGTCGCCGCCGCGCTGGCGTTTGCCCTGGCCGGCGGCCACGCCCTGGCCCAGGACGAGCATCCGCACGTCAGTCACTCCGGGGACGACCACGCCGCCCAACGGGCCGAAGCCGGACACGGTGCGGATCACCAGCACGATCCCGACCACCATGCCGCCCGCCACGGCGCGCTGGAGATCCCGGCCGACCATGTGCGCTGGACGCCGGACGAGCCGCTGATAGCGGGCATGCGCCGGGTCGCTGCCGCGGTGGACGGCCTGGCGCACCACGAGATGGGCCACCTGAACGATGAGCAGGTGCTGTCGCTCTCCCGCGAGGTGGACGAGGCGATCGCGTACATGTTCGCGCACTGCAGCCTGGAGCCGGAACCGGACGTCGCGCTGCACGGACTGCTTGCACGGCTGATGGCGGGCACCCGTGACCTGGAGCAGGACCCGGCCTCGGCGACCGCGGTGGCCGGAATGCGCGCGGCGGTGGAGGACTACACGAAGCTGTTCGAGGACCCCGGCTTCCCGGCTCCCTCGCAGGCACACTGAGCCAGGCCCGGCCCCTCCCCGGCCCCAGCGGGCGCGGGGCCCGGGCGCTGCTAGACTGGCGGCATGTTCACCACCACGACGCTCAGCGGCAGCAAACCCGAGCAGTACGCCCAGCTGGTGGAGCAGGCACGTGCCCTGCTGGCCGGCGAGCGCGACCGCATCGCGAACGCCGCCAACCTGTCCGCCCTCGTCTACCACTCGCTTCCCCAACTCAACTGGGTCGGCTTCTATTTCTTCGACGGCAACGAGCTGGTCGTCGGGCCGTTCCAGGGCCTGCCCGCGTGCGTGCGCATCCCGCTGGACCGGGGCGTGTGCGGAGCGGCTGCAAGCACCCGGCAAACCCAGCGCGTCGAGGACGTGGACGCCTTCCCGGGCCACATCGCGTGTGACTCGGCCTCGCGCTCGGAACTGGTGGTGCCGCTCGTGCTCGATGGCGGGCTGCTGGGGGTGTTCGACCTCGACAGCCCGGTGCCGGCCCGCTTCGACGCCGATGACCAGCAGGGGCTTGAAACAGTGGCTGCCGTGTTCCTGGACTCCTTGCGGTGACCGGGAGCCTGCGCAACATCGGGCCCAAGTCGGCCGCCTGGCTGCGCCAGGTCGGGCTGCGCAGCCAGGACGACCTGCGCGCGGCCGGGGCGGTGGAAGCCTTCATGCGCGTGCGCCGGGCCGGCTTCAAGCCGACCCTCAACCTGCTGTATGCACTGGAGGGGGCACTCCACGACCAGCACTGGCAGTCGCTTTCCCGGGAGCGCCGCGAAGCGCTGGCGGCCGACGTGGAGCGCGCCAGCCAGGAGCCGCCGGACCCGGCCGACCCGCAGCTGGCCGGCCCGGTGCACACCACCGTGCACGTCCCCGATACCGTCGCCGCCCGCCCGGACGACGAGACGCAGGAGCCGCCGGTCGCGTAGACTGGCCGCGCTTCGAGGTGACCTGGCGGCGTCCTGCCAACAGGTTGAAACGGGAAGCCGGTGACGCCGCCACGCGGCCATTCCGGCACTGCCCCCGCAACGGTAAGCAGGCTGCCTGCACGCGCAGGCAAGGCCGCGGCTCACCGCCACTGTGCCCCGTGCATGGGAAGGCGCCGCTGCCAGGTCGCATCGCGACGCCTGCAAGTCCGGAGACCGGCCCCGGAGCTGACTGGTTGCGATGCGGAGGGCATGGCGGCGGCGATCCCGGCGCGCTGCCGTGTCCGTCCGTCCCCGTTCTCCCGCGCGACTCCCATGCACAAGCGCAGCGCGCTGCCGGGGTCGGCACGGCTGCGCCAGGAGAACACCCATGCCGTCCACCCGTTCCACCCTTGCCGCCTCGGTCGCGGCCGGACTCATCGCGACCGTGGCCACCCCCGCGGCCCTTGCCGCCCCCGGGCCCGCCCCGCAGGCAACCGACCTGGACCAGGTCGTGGTCACCGCCACCCGCACCGCCACCACCGTCGAGCAGGCGCTGGCCCCGGTCGAGGTCCTTGGCCGCGACGCGATCGAGCGCAGCCAGGCCCGCTCCCTCCATGACCTGCTGCGCGGCCGCGCCGGGATCTCACTCTCTCGCCAGGGCGGCCCCGGGAAGTTGGCCACGCTGTTCATGCGTGGCGCCGAGTCCGACCAGACCGTGGTGCTGGTGGACGGGATCAAGATGGGGTCGTCGACCTCCGGCCTGGTGTCCTGGCAGAACCTTCCGGTCGAGCTGATCGACCGGATCGAGATCGTCCGCGGACCGCGTTCGGCGCTGTACGGGGCGGACGCCATCGGTGGGGTCATCCAGATCTTCACCCGCCGCGACGAGGCCGATGGATGGACGCCGCGCGCCCACGCCGGGGGCGGCAGCCACGGCGCCCATGAGTTCGGCACCGGATTGGGCGGACGCAGCGGCCAAGCCTGGTTTGGCGCCGACTACAGTTTCCAGCGCACGGAAGGCTTCAACAGCTGCGAGGTCGCCGAGTTCGCCGGCTGCTTCATCACCGAGCCGGAGCCGGACCTGGACGGTTACATCCAGCATGCCCTGTCCCTGCGCGGCGGTTACGACTTCAGCGACGCCTGGAAACTGGCCTTGCACGCCATGCGCAGCGAAGGCGAGAACGAGTTCGACGGGGGCTACAGCGACTACTCCGAGACGCTGCAGCAGGTGGTGGGCGCGACGCTGGCCTGGCAGGCCGGGGAGCGCACCAGGCTGGCACTGACCGCCGGTCGCAACGTCGATGCCTCGGACCAGTTCAAGGACGGCCTGGCCACCGGCTGGTTCAGCACCCACCGCGACAGCGCCACCCTGCAGGCGGACCTGGAGCTCGCGACCGGCCAGACGCTGACGCTTGGGGCCGACTGGCTGCGCGACGAGGTGGAGTCGGACACCGCTTACGAGCGCGACCGGCGTTCCAACCGCGCGGCCTTCGCCCAGTACCAGGGCGTGTTCGGCGCGCACAGCCTGCAGGCCAGCGTCCGGCACGACGACAATGACCAGTTCGGCGAGCACGGCACCGGCGGCATCGCCTGGGGCTGGGAGCTGGGCGCCGGCTTCCGATTGAACGAGGGCTGGGCCAGCGCGTTCAAGGCGCCGACGTTCAACGAGCTGTACTACCCGTTCTTCGGCAACCCCGGACTCGCTCCGGAGGAGTCGGAGACCATCGAACTGGGCGTCGCCTGGCGGGGCGCGACGTGGGACCTGCGGCTGGACGCATTCGAGACCCGGGTCGATGACCTGATCGCCTACGACGCCGCGCTCGGACTGCCCAACAACATCGAACAGGCGCGCATGCGCGGCGCCGAGCTGTCGGCCCACGGTGAGCTGGCGGGCTGGTTCGTCGATGCCAGCCTGGGTTGGCTGGACACCGAAAACCGCAGCGGTTTCAACTCCGGCAACGCGCTGCCGCGCCGGGCCGGCGAGAACGCGAGGATCGACCTGGACCGCGGGTTCGGCCGGCTGCGGCTGGGCCTGACCGGCATCGCCGAGGGCTCGCGCTGGGACGATGTCGGCAACAGCATCCGGCTGCCGGGCTATGCCACCCTGGACCTGCGCGCCGAGTACGAACTGACCGCCTCGCTGACGCTGCAGGCGCGGCTCGCCAACGTCTTCGACCGCGACCATGAGACCGCCGCGTTCTACAACGAGCCCGGGCGCGAGTGGATGCTGACGCTGCGTTGGGCGCCATGACGGAACCGGCACGTCACCGGATCGGCGATCGATCCGGTGACGTGCAACGGCGAGACAGGCTAGAACATCTCCTCGCCCGGCAGCTTCGAGGCCTGGCGGATCCAGCTCTCCCACTGCTTTTCATCCAGCGCGTCGCCTTCGTGGATGTGTGCGTAGCGGACGCCGGGGTGCTTCGACTCTTCCGCGGGGACCGGGTCAAGCGAGGTCCCACGGAAGAACGTCACCTTCACGTACTTCGTGAAGCAGTGGTAGCTGAGGAACCAGCCCTTGCCCTTGACGCCATAGAAGGGGGAATTCCAGCGCACCGCCTTGCGCACGCCCGGGACGGTTTTCCCGATCAGCGCGTCCAGCTTGCGCCCGACCTCGCGCTTCCAGCCCGGCATCGCGGCGATGTAGGCCTGCACCGGCGCGTCGCCGTCGGCCTTGGGTATCTGCGGGTTGCCGCCGGACAGCAACACCGGCTTTTTCGAGGGTCCGGTCATCACAGCCTCCCTGGTCGAAGGTCGCGGGGGGTCCGGCCAGCCTACCTCCGGTCCAGGTCCTGGACATCGTCCGCCGCCGGGGGGATCGCGGACTGCTCATCCTTGGGCAACGTGGCGGGGGTGAGCACCGACGCGGTCGCGGTGTCGGACGAGAAGGTCAGGAACGCCAGGTGCGCCTCGTACCGGTCGAGCACGTCGTCGATCACCTGCCGCCTGGTCAGCCCCATCAGGTCGTAGCCACCCGAGCCGGTCTGGGTGAACACCTCCAGGCGATAGTAGACATCGGTCTCGCGCGACATGCGCCCGGAGAACATCGGAACCGGGGCCTCGACCACGGCGACCTGGTAGTGGAAGGCGCGGAAGCCCTCCATCGTGACGCGCAGCACGGGTTCCCCGATGCCCTTGTCATTGGCCATTTCCGAGCGCTCCACCTCGTAGCCCTGGTTGCGGAATTCGGCGGCGACCTCGTCCAGCGCGGGGCGTGCGGTACGGTCCAGGAACTGGGTGACCTGCCGCAACGAGGGGTACGCGCGCAACTGCTCCAGCCGCTGCGTCCAGGATCGCTCGGGGACGTGGCCGCCCGCCGGCGCGATGCTCGGGCGGCGCAGCACCAGCCCTTCCCGCTCCGCCCGCTCCATCCGCAGGACCTTGTGGAAGGACGCCATGACCAGGTAGGCGATGATCGTCACCGGCAGCGCGAAGATCAGCGTGGCGTACTCCATCGTGGTCACGCCACCCGCCAGCAGCATCGCCACGGTGAGCACGGCGGTGAGGACCGACCAGAAGATGCGCAGCCACTTCGCCCCGTCCTGTGCCGGGTCGGGAATGGAGGCCGAGAAGTTGGACATCACCATCGCGCCGGAGTTGGCGCTGGTCAGGTAGAACAACAGGCCGGACAGGGTGGCCAGGCCCACCAGGAACATCGCCCCGGGGAACATCTGCAGCAAGGCGTACCAGCCCCGCTCCGGGCTGGCGACCGCGAGGTCGGCAAAGCCGGTGTCGCCCTGCAGGACCTGGAACATCGCGGAGTTGCCGAACAGTGACACGATGATGAAATCGCACAGCACCGGCGCGGTGATGGCGGCGATGACGAACTCGCGCAGGGTCCGCCCGCGCGAGATGCGGGCCAGGAACACGCCGACGAAGGGCCCCCAGGCCAGCCAGAAGGCCCAGAAGAACAGCGTCCAGCCGCCCATCCACTCCGCGCCGCCCGGCTCGTAGGCGAACGTCTGCAACGTACGCTCCGGGAGCGTGAGCAGGAAGCGACCGATGTTCTCGACCAGTGCATTGAGCAGGAACGCGGTCTGCCCGGTGACGAGGATGTAGACCATCGTCGCCAGCGCGCTCCACAGGTTCAGCTCGGAGATCCAGCGGATGCCCCGGTCCACGCCCGAGGTGGTGGCGGCAATGGTCAGGACCACCGCCCCGATGACCAGAGCGATCTGCAGCGCGAGTCCGTCCTGGAGGCCGAAGATCAACGAGAACCCGACACTGAGCAGCACCACGCCGATGCCCATCGAGGTGGCCACCCCGAACACCGTGCCAACCAGCGCAATCGTGCTGATGCCGTCGCCCAGTGGGCCGCGCACGCTTTTGCCGAGCAATGGGTAGAGGGCCGCCCGGATCGACAGCGGCATGCCCCAGCGGTAGGCGAAGTAGCCCATCGCCATGCCGAGCAGCGCATACATCGACCAGCCGGCGATGCCGTAATGGAACATCGTCCACACCACGGCATCCTGGACGGCCTGTGGCGAGGCGCCCTCCCCCGTCGGTGGGTAGAGGTACTGCGCCACCGGCCCGGTGACGGAATAGAACAGCATGTCGATGCCGACGCCTGCGGCGAACAGCATCGCCACCCAGGTCCCCAGCCCGTACTGCGGGCGCGAGTGGTCCGGGCCCAGTCGCACGCTGCCTTCCTTCGACAGCGCCACCCAGATCACGAACCCGATCACCAGGGTGACGGTGAGCACGTAGTACCAGCCCAGGTTGGCCGCGATCCAGCCGACGGTCGCCCCCATCGTGGTGCGTGCCTCGCCGGGCACCAGGCTGGTCCAGATCGAAAAGGCCAGGATGACGACCGACGCGAGCGACAGCACGCGCCAGTTGGTCCGCGCGGCGCGGTGCTCCAGCAGCTCCTCGGGGCCCTTGCTCAGGTCGCTCCGCGAAACCGGCGTGTCATCGTCATCCGCTCCGTGGCGCCGCTCGGTCCCGCCAAAACGGCGGCGCTCCAGCTGGGGCGGCGGCTTCCCCCCCGTGCGGCCCGGTTGCTGCGGTCCGGCTCCGGAAGGCCGGGGCGGGTCCGAGGTCCGGTCGGTCGGCATGCAGGCGCTCCTTGGGAGTGCACCGTGGCCGAGGAGGAAACGCGCACGGCCGCGGTCGCGGGTGCGTACCGATTACACCGCCCGGCATGAGGACCGGGCGATGATGGCCGCTATTCGACCGTGACCGACTTGGCGAGATTGCGCGGCTTGTCGACGTCGGTGCCCCGCGCCAGCGCGACGTGGTAGGCCAGCAGCTGCACCGGGATGGTGTGGACGATCGGGCTCAGCACGCCGACATGGCGCGGTGTCCGGATCACGTGCACGCCCTCCGATGGCCCGAACTCGCTGTCGGCATCGGTGAACACGTAGAGCTCGCCGCCCCGTGCCCGGACTTCCTGCATGTTGGACTTCACCTTCTCCAGCAGCCGGTCGTTGGGGGCGATCACCACCACCGGCATGTCGGCGTCGACCAGCGCCAGCGGGCCGTGCTTGAGCTCCCCGGCCGGGTACGCCTCGGCGTGGATATAGGAGATTTCCTTGAGCTTGAGCGCGCCTTCGAGGGCAATCGGGTAGTGCACGCCACGACCCAGGAACAGGGCGTTGGCCTTGGGCGCGAAGCGCTCGGACCAGGCGGTGATCTGCGGCTCCAGGTTCAGCGCGTGCTGCACGCTGCCCGGCAGGTGCCGCAGGGCCTCGATGTGCTCGGCCTCGGTTGCCTCGTCCAGGCGACCGCGCAGCTTGGCCAGCGTGCAGGCCAGGGTGAACAGCGCCACCAGCTGGGTGGTGAAGGCCTTGGTCGAGGCAACCCCGATCTCGGCGCCGGCCCGGGTGTAGTAGACGAGGCGACTGGCCCGCGGGATCGCGCTCTCGGGCACGTTGCAGATCGACAGGGTCAGCTCGTGGCCCAGCGACTTGGCGTACTTGAGCGCCTCCATGGTGTCGAGCGTCTCGCCCGACTGGGAAATGGTGACCACCAGGTGCTTGGGGTGCGGCACCGCATCGCGGTAGCGGTACTCGCTGGCGATCTCCACCGAGCACGGCACCCCGGCCAGCGATTCGATCCAGTAACCCGCCACCAGGCCGGCGTAATAGCTGGTGCCGCAGGCGAGGATCTTCACGCCCTCGACCTGCTCCAGCACGTCTTCGGCGTCGGCGCCGAACAGCGCCGGCCCGAACGCCCCGTTGTCGATGACCGCCTCGATGGTGTCGGAGATCGCCCGCGGCTGCTCGTGGATCTCCTTCTGCATGAAGTGGCTGTAGGGGCCCAGCTCCAGCGAGGCCAGCGAGACATCCGACACGTGCACGTCACGCTCGATGGCGGCGCCGTCGGCATCGAACACCCGCACCCCGTCGCGGGTCAGCTCGGCGGTGTCGCCTTCCTCGAGGAAGATCACCCGGCGCGTGGCCTGGATGATCGCCGAGACGTCACTGGCAACGAAATTCTCCCCCTCGCCCAGCCCGACCAGCAGCGGGCAGCCCATGCGGGCGACGACCATCCGGCCGGGCTCATGCAGGCTGACCACGGCGATGGCGTAGGCGCCGGTCAACTCGCGTACCGCGGCCTGCACCGCGGCCAGGAGGCTGGCGCCCTGCTTCTGGTGGAAATGCACCAGGTGCGCGATGACCTCGGTGTCGGTTTCGGACTCGAACGCATAGCCCGCGGCCTGCAGGCGGGTGCGCTGGGCATCGTGGTTCTCGATGATGCCGTTGTGCACCACCGCCAGCTCGCCAAAGCTGATGTGCGGATGGGCGTTGTCCTCGGTCACTCCGCCGTGGGTGGCCCAACGGGTGTGGCCGATGCCCAGGCCCGCCACCAGGCCCTGCTGACCGGCCGCCGCCTCCATCTCCGACACCCGGCCGGTGCGGCGCACCCGGCGCAACCGGCCGTCGCCGTCCAGCACCGCGATGCCGGCGGAGTCATAGCCGCGGTACTCCAGTCGCTTGAGGCCCTCGACGAGCACCGGGACGACATCACGATCGGCGATCGCGCCAACGATTCCGCACATGGCCAAGCTGTCCTGGGAAAGGGGCGGGCTATTGTACCGGGCGCCGCAGTGTCGCGTCCGCCGGACATCGGAGTGTCCGCGGACACCGGGCCTCGGCCAGAAACCATTGCATATCAGGCACTTGGAGTTGGCATGGAACCTGCCTCACCTTGGGTGAACACCTTCCAGGCCGCTGCCACCGATGAGCATCCGAGACACCTCCGCCCAGGACCGCACTCTGGCCGGCAACACGGCCACGGGCACGCGCAACCGGCGCCTGGCGGCGATTGCCCTCGGCGTGGCCGGCCTGCTGCTGGCGGGATGGCTGGTGAGCGCCTGGAGCGCGGGGGGACGGTCCTACGATGCGTCCCGCCTGAGGATCGCGGAAGTGGTCCGGGGCGACCTGGTGCGCGACATCGCGGCGGAAGGCCGGGTGATCGCGGCCAACAACCCCACCCTGTACGCAGTGGCGGCCGGCACGGTGACCCTTTCGGTGGTCGCCGGTGACCAGGTCTCCGAGGGCGATGCCCTGGCGGTGATCGACAGCCCGGAGCTGCGCAGCCGCCTGGCGCAGGAGCAGGCCACCCTCGCCAGCCTCGAGGCCGAGGCCGGGCGGGCCTCCCTGGACGCCCAGGTGGCACGCTCCGCCGCCCGGCGCACCCTCGACCAGGCCGGCATCGACCACCAGGCGGCGATCCGCGACCTGGAGCGCAACCGGCACGCCTTCGAAGGCGGCGCCGTTGCGGCCATCGATGTCGCCCGTGCCGAGGACGACCTGCACAAGGCCGAACTCGCCCTCGGCCATGCCAAGCGCGAATACGAGCTGGAAGGACAGGGCGCGGCCCTGGACTACCGCAACAAGCAGTTGGTGGCCGACCGCCAGCGCGCGGTGGTCGAGGAACTGCAGCGCCAGGTCGACGCCCTCACCCTGCGCGCCCCGTTCGATGGCCAGGTCGGACAGGTGCTGGTCGAACAGTTCCAGCACGTGGCCGCCGACGCGCCGGTGCTCGGGGTGGTCGACCTGACCCGCTTCGAGGTCGAGATCCGGGTACCCGAGAGCTTCGCGCGCGACCTGGCGCCGGGCATGCCGGCGGAGCTGTCGGGCGCGGGATCGACCTGGCAGGCCGAGGTGTCCTCGATCTCGCCGCAGGTGGTGAACGGCGAGGTCACCGGCCGCCTCCGCTTCGACGGCGAGCAGCCGCCGGGCCTGCGCCAGAACCAGCGGATGCGCGCACGCATCCTGCTTGATACCCGGGACGACGTGCTCATGGTCGAGCGCGGGCCGTTCCTGGAGCAGGGGGGCGGTAACCATGCCTGGGTCGTCGAGGACGGCGTGGCTACCCGCAGGACGATCCGCACCGGGGCAAGCAGCCTGGGCGCGGTGGAGATCCTCGAAGGCCTGGAGCCCGGCGACCGCGTGATCGTCGCCGGTGCCGACCAGTTTGGCAGCAACGAACAGGTACGCATCTCTGGAGACTGACATGAACGCCCCCCGCACCTACCTCCGCTGGACCCGCGAAGCCGACGACGCCCTGCTGGCGCGCGAGCCCGGCGCCCGTCGCCACCAGCCGCTGCACCGCAGCTACCTCAGCGACCCCAGCCCCGCCCACACCTTCCGCATCCACGGCTGACCGCCGCCAACACTCCGGAGTTCCCCATGCTGCAGATGCAAGCCGTCTCCAAGGTCTACCGCACCGAGCTGGTCGAAACCCATGCCCTGCGCGGCCTGGACCTGCACGTGCGCGAGGGCGAGTTCGTCGCCGTGACCGGCCCGTCCGGCTCGGGCAAGACCACCTTCCTCAACATTGCCGGCCTGCTGGAGACCTTCACCAGCGGCACCTACACGCTCGACGGCGAGGATGTGAGCGGGCTTTCGGACGATGCCCGCAGCCGGCTGCGCAACCGGAAGATCGGTTTCATCTTCCAGAGCTTCAACCTGATCCCCGACCTGAACCTGTTCGACAACGTCGACGTTCCGCTGCGCTATCGGGGCATGACCTCCGCCGAACGCAGGGAGCGCATCGAGGAGGCCCTGACCCGGGTCGGCCTGGGCTCGCGCATGAAGCACTTCCCGGCCGAGCTGTCCGGCGGACAGCAGCAGCGCGCGGCGATCGCCCGCGCCCTGGCGGGCAGCCCGCGCCTGCTGCTGGCGGACGAGCCGACCGGCAACCTGGATTCGCAGATGGCCCGCGGGGTGCTGGAGATGCTGGAAGAGATCAACGCCGGCGGCACCACGATCGTCATGGTGACCCACGACCCGGAGCTTGCCGCCCGCGCGCAGCGCAACGTGCACATCGTCGACGGTGTCGCGACGGACCTCGCGACCGCCCACGGGCTGGTCCGCGAGCGTTCGGTGGTGAACGGCTGACTCGATGACGCGGCCATGGCCGCACCCGTGAACTCTTGAGAAGGGAAGGCCCGCCATGTTCGGCTACTACTTCGACCTCGCGCTCCGCAGCTTCCGCCGCAACAAGGTGCTGACCGCCCTGATGGTGCTGGCGATCGCGCTGGGGATCGGCGCGAGCATGACCACCCTGACGGTGTTCCACGTGCTGTCGGGCGACCCGTTGCCCGGCAAGAGCGACCGGGTGTTCTACCCGCAACTGGACCCCCGCTCGATGAACGGCTACAGCGAGGGGGAGGATCCTTCGTTCCAGATGACGCGCTTCGATGCGGAAGCGTTGCTGCGCGACGGGCGCGGCAAGCGCCAGGCGCTGATGACCGCCGGACACGTCGCAGTGGAGCCGAAGCGAAGCGGACTGGAACCGTTCATTGCCAGCGCGCGTTTCACTTCGGCCGACTTCTTCCCGATGTTCGAGGCGCCAATGCTGTATGGATCACCTTGGACCGGGCCGCAGGACGAGAGGCGAGAGCGGGTTGCGGTGATCTCCACCGAGCTCAACGACCGGCTCTTCGAAGGTAGAGACAGTGTCGGCGAGACTATTCAGCTTGACCAGCATGACTTTCAAATCGTTGGCGTGATGGATCGCTGGCGCCCCACTCCACGCTTCTATGACGTGACCAGCTCCCGTTTCGGAAACGTTGAACAGGTGTTCGTGCCGTTCTCCACTGCTCGCGATGTCGACTTCTCAACCAGCGGCAGTATGGGTTGCTGGGGCGACGCAAATAACGACCCCGAAGGCCAGCGCGGTCTCAACGCACCGTGCACCTGGCTGCAGTACTGGGTTGAACTGGAGTCCGCCAACGACGCCGACGATTACCTGGCGTACCTGACCAACTACTCCGATCAACAGCGCGCGAACGGACGCTACGAGCGCCCGACGAACGTGCGCTTGCACGACGTCATGGGGTGGCTGGACCACAACCAAGTGGTCCCCAGTGATGTCCGACTGCAGACTTGGCTGGCGTTGGGCTTCCTGTTGGTCTGCCTGGTCAACACGGTCGGCCTGTTGCTGGCCAAATTCCTGCGCCGCTCCTCCGAGATCGGCGTTCGCCGCGCCCTCGGGGCCTCGCGCCGCGCGATCTTCGCCCAATGCCTGGTCGAGGCCGGGACGGTTGGACTTGCCGGTGGCGTGCTCGGCCTGGGGCTGGCGTTGCTGGGCCTGTGGGCCGTGCGCCAGCAGCCGGTGGGCTATGCCAGCCTCGCCCATCTCGACGGCACGATGCTGGTGACCACCTTCGTGCTGGCGATCGTCGCCAGCCTCGTAGCCGGCCTGCTCCCCGCCTGGCGCGCCTGCCAGGTCACCCCCGCCATCCAGCTCAAGAGCCAGTGAGGCCCGCCATGGACATCCGACCCATCCTGTCGACCCTGAGGCGGCACAAGACCGCCTCGGCCCTGATCGTGCTGGAGATCGCGCTGAGCTGCGCCATCATCTGCAACGCCGTGTTCCTGATCAGCACCCGGCTGGAGCGCATGGACCGCCCCAGCGGGCTGGCCGAGAGCGAGCTGGTGCGCCTGCAGTACGCCGGGCTTGGCCAGGACGGTGGCGACGCCGCGGCCCGCGTGCGCGAGGACCTGGCCGCGCTGCGCGCGATCCCCGGCGTCCAGGCGGCCAGCCTGGTCAACCAGATCCCTTATGGAAACTCGGTCTGGCAGACCTCGGTCAACCTGGAGGCCGACCAGCAGAATCCGACGCTCAGCGCGGCGGTCTACCTGGGCGACGAGCAACTGCTGGAGACCTTCGGGCTGCAGCTGGTTGCCGGCAGGGACTTCATCGACGACGAGTTCATCGACTTCAGCGCGTTGCAGGCGCCGGAAGCGGAGATCAGCATCCCCGCGGTGATCCTGGCCCGCGCGACCGCCGAGAAGCTGTTCCCGGGCAAGGAAGCGGTCGGCCAGGTGATCTACAGCTGGGGCGAAGTCCCGATCCGCGTGGTGGGGGTGGTGGATCGGCTGATCCGTCCCAACGATGAGGGCGGGCCGGCGGAGGTGCCGCTGTCGATCATCTTGCCGGTCCGGGTGACGCAGGGGAACTACGTGCTGCGCACCGCGCCCTCGCGGCGCGCGGAAGTGCTGGAAGCGGCGAAGGCGGAGCTGGGACGCGTGAACCCGAACCGGATCCTCCTCGATGACGACACCTTCGAGGAAGTCCGGGACGCCTATTACCTGGCCGACAAGTCGATGGCCTGGCTGCTGGTCGCGGTCTGCATCGGGCTGCTGGTGGTCACCGCGTTGGGCATCGTCGGGCTGGCGAGCTTCTGGGTCCAGCAGCGCACCAAGCAGATCGGCGTGCGCCGCGCCCTGGGCGCCACCCGGGGCCAGGTGCTGCGCTACTTCCAGGTCGAGAATTTCGTCCTGGCCACGCTGGGCATCGTGATCGGCATGATGCTTGCCTATGGCATCAACATGAGCCTGATGGAGCGTTACGAACTGCCGCGCCTGCCGGCGGCCTACCTGCCGATCGGTGCCCTCGCCCTGTGGCTGCTGGGGCAGGTGTCGGTATTCGGTCCGGCACGCCGCGCCGCTTCGGTTCCGCCTGCGGTGGCGACCCGCAGCGTCTAGAGTCACTGCATGCCCACCGTCCTGATCATCGATGACAACCCGGCCGTCGCCACGGCGCTTGAAGTGCTGCTGTCGCTGCACGACATCCAGGCGCGGGCGGCGGCCTCCCCCGGGGAAGGGCTGGACGTGCTCAGGGAGGGCGGCATCGACCTGGTGATCCAGGACATGAACTTCCACGCCGACACTACGTCCGGCGAGGAAGGGGTGGCCCTGTTCGAGCGCATCCGCGAACGCCACCCCGACCTGCCGGTGGTGCTGCTGACCGCCTGGACCCACCTGGAGTCGGCCGTCGACCTGGTCAAGGCCGGCGCGGCCGACTACCTGGCCAAGCCCTGGGACGACCGCAAGCTGATGGCCACGGTCACCAACCTGCTCGAGCTGTCCGAAGCGCAGGCGGAGCTCCGGCGGGAACGGCGCTCCAGGCAGCGTCGGCGCGAGCGCCTGGTCAATGACTACGACCTGCGCGGCCTGGTCTGGGACGATCCCGCCACCGAGCAGGTCCTGACCCTGGCCTGCCAGGTGGCCCGATCCGAGCTTCCAGTGCTGGTGACCGGGCCAAACGGGGCGGGCAAGGAGCGTTTCGCCGAGATCGTGCATGCCAACTCCGCGGTCCGGGACGGCCCCTTCGTCGCGCTCAACTGTGGTGCCCTGCCCTCGGAGCTGATCGAGGCCGAGCTGTTCGGTGCCGAGGTGGGCGCCTATACGGGGGCCAACCGCGCCCGCGAGGGCAAGTTCGAGGCCGCCGACCAGGGCACCTTGTTCCTCGACGAGATCGGCACCCTGCCCCCCGCCGGCCAGGTCAAACTGCTGCGGGTGCTGGAGACCGGGCGCTTCGAGCGGCTGGGTGGCAATCGAGAACGCAGCGTGCAGGTGCGGGTGGTCAGCGCGACCAATGCCGACCTGCCGGCGCTGATCGCGGACGGCCGGTTCCGCGAGGACCTGTATTACCGGCTCAACGCGATCGAGCTGCGGATCCCGCCGCTGGCGAGTCGCCCGGGAGACATCCTGCCGCTGGCCCGGCACTTCCTGCCGCCCGGGCGCCAGCTGTCCGCCGATGCCGAACGGGCCCTGCTCGCGCATCCCTGGCCCGGGAACGTGCGGGAGCTGCGCAACACCCTGCAACGGGCCGCGCTGCTTGCCCGTGGCGAGCGGATCGTGGCCGCCGACCTCGGACTGCCACCTGCGCCGGCAGGGACCGGTGCCGCCACGGACGAGCAGGAGCCGGACCGGGCCGGGATCGAGGCCGCGCTCGCCGCCAGCGGCGGGGTTGTCGCGCAGGCGGCGAGCGAGCTGGGCCTGTCGCGGCAGGCGCTGTATCGGCGCATGGAGCGGCTCGGCATCAGGCGCGCCTGAGCCGCGCCACACCGGAGGCACCGAGCACATGAACATCGCGAGCCACTGGTCCCAGCGCATCCCCCTCCGGGTGGCATTCACCCTCACCTGCCTCGGCTGGATGGGGGTGGTCGCCGGCCTCGTCGCCTGGTGGTCGGCCTGGCTGCCGCCGTGGCAGGCCGCGGTGGCGGCGCTGGCGGTGGCCGCGCTGCCGATGGCGCTGCAGGTGCGGCGCCTGTTCGTGCCGATGAACTCCCTGTTCCGCGCCCTGGCCGGCACCGTCGCCAGCTACCGGGACGGCGACTATGCCTTCGGCCTGTCCTGGCGCGGCGGCGGCGAGCTGGGTGAGCTGGTCGCGGCCCACAACCGGCTTGGCGACGCCCTGCGCGAACAGCGGGTGGCCCTGGTGCAGCGCGAGCTGCTGCTGGACACCATGGTGCAGAACACCCCGGTCGGCATGTTGCTGGTCGATGCGGCGGGCCGGATCGTGCTCGGCAACCTGGCCGCCCGCAAGCTGCTTGGCGGCGGGCAGAGGCTGGAGGGCAAGTCGTTCGCCGCGTTGCTCGATGCCGCGCCGGACCCGATGCAGGACGCGTTCGCGCGCGGCGGGGACGGGATGTTCACCATCGGCGATGCCGACGACGAGGACATCTACCACCTGGCGCGGCGGCGCTTCCGCCTCAATGGCCGGCCGCACGAACTGGTCCTGCTGCGCCAGCTCACCGCCGAGCTGCGCCGGCAGGAAGTGCAGACCTGGAAGAAGGTGATCCGGGTGATCAGCCACGAGCTCAACCACTCGCTGGCCCCGATCGCCTCGCTCGCCCACTCCGGCGCCGAGCTGCTGCGCCGGGGCAATCCGGACCGGCTCGACCTGGTACTGGAAACGATCGAGGAACGTGCCCGCCACCTGGAGCGCTTCATCCGCGACTACGCGCGTTTCGCGAAACTGCCGGCGCCGCGACTGCAGAACGTCGGCTGGGCGGACTTCATCGACAAGCTGCGCAGCCAGGTCGCGTTCCGCAGCGCAGCCGTGGACCCGGCGTCGACCGGCCGCTTCGACCCGGGGCAGGTGGAACAGGCCCTGCTGAACCTGTTGCGCAACGCGCACGAGTCCGGCTCCAGCCCGGAGGAGGTGTCGCTGGTGCTGCGACGCCTGCCGCAGGCCTGGCGGGTCGACGTGCTGGACCGTGGCACCGGCATGAACGATGCGGTGCTTGCCAACGCGCTGCTGCCGTTCTACTCGACCAAGCGCAACGGCACCGGGCTGGGGCTGGCACTCGCGCGGGAAATCGCCGAGGCGCACGGCGGGCGCATTGCGGTGCTGAACCGCGACGACGGCGGGCTGTGCGTGTCGCTGGTGCTGGCCGACTGACGGCCCGCAGGTGCGATAGCCGCCGCATGGCGCCCTACTTCTTCGTGGGGCGCTGCCAGCCTTCGACCACGCTCTGCCGCGAACGGGCGACGGTGAGCTTGCCGGCGGGTGCCGGCCTGGTCACCACCGAGCCCGCGGCGATGGTCGCGTCCTGGCCAATGGTGACCGGCGCGACCAGCGAGCTGTTGGAGCCGATGAAGGCACCGTCCTCGATCGTGGTGCGCGACTTGTTCACCCCGTCGTAGTTGCAGGTGATGGTACCGGCACCGATGTTCACCTTGGCCCCGATCACCGCGTCGCCCAGGTAGGTGAGGTGGTTGGCCTTGCTGGCCACGCCCAGGGTGGTGTTCTTGGTCTCGACGAAGTTGCCGACGTGGGCGCCGTCGGCCAGCACCGTACCCGGCCGCAGCCGGGCGAACGGACCAATGGTGGCCGCGCCTTCCACCACCACGCCATCCAGGTCGCAGTGCGCGCGGACCTCCGTGCCGGGGCCGAGGCGCACGTTGCGCAGCCGGCAGAACGGGCCGATGCGCACCCCTTCGGCGAGCTCCACGTCGCCCTCCAGCACCACGTCGACGTCGATCTCGACATCGCCGCCGGTCAGGGTGACCTTGCCACGCACGTCGATCCGCGCCGGGTCGGCCACTCGCGCCCCGTCCATGCAGAGGTCCCGCACCAGGCGGCGCTGGCACTCGCGCTCGAGCTGGGCAAGCTGCCACGGATCATTCGCCCCTTCGGTCTCGATCGCGTCCTGGACATGGACCATCTCGGCGGCGTTGAACTCGTCGGCGGCCGAAGCAAACACGTCGGTCAGGTAGTACTCGCCCTGCGCGTTGTCGTTGCCCAGGTGCTCCAGCCAACGGCGCAGCGGCTCGCTGTCGGCGACGAGGATGCCGGTGTTGACGGTGGTGATCGCCTTCTGTTCGTCGGTGGCATCCTTCTCCTCGATGATCCTGGCCACGTTGCCCTCGGCATTGCGCAGGATGCGACCGTAGCCGGTCGGGTCCTCGAGGTCGGCGACCAGCACCGTCAGCCGGCCCGGCACCTCCAGCATCTCGCGCAGGGTCCCGGCCCGGATCAGCGGCACGTCGCCGTACAACACCAGCACCCGGGCATCCTGCGGCACCTGGCGCATCGCCTGCTGCACCGCGTGTCCGGTACCCAGCCGCTCGCGTTGCTCTGCCCACTGCAGGTCGGCCTCTCCGGCGAAGGCATCGCGCACCGCATCGCCGCCATGCCCGTACACGATATGGATGGCCTCCGGGTGCAGCTCGCGCGCGACGTCGACCACGTGGCCGAGCATCGGCTTGCCGGCGATCTTCTGCAGCACCTTGGGCAGTGCGGACTTCATCCGCTTGCCCTCGCCCGCGGCGAGGATGACGACATGGAGTGGCAGCGACATGGCATGGGCACCGTACATGGCAGGCCCGGGATTCTACCGGCTCGGCCCCTGCTAGGATGCGCCCGTGCCGTCAACGCCCATACTCCGCCGCCGCGTGAACCGTGATTGCCCGCCATGCACGGGAGGCGCAGGATGAGTCTCGGCCGCCAGGGGCGCCACTACCTGTTCTTCGGCGGCATCCAGTGGCTGCTGGACTGGGCGGTGATGGTCACCCTCAGCCACCTTGGCATCCCGGTGCGCCAGGCCAACGTCGCCGGCAGGGTCTGCGGGGCACTGCTGGGCTTCTGGCTCAATGGCCGGGTCACCTTCGCGGCCGAGCACACCACCGTGGGTCGGGTGCAGTTCCTGCGGTTCCTGACCCTGTGGCTGGCGACCACCGTGCTGAGTACCTGGCTGGTCGGCAACGTCGACGACTACCTGGGCCTGAAGTGGGCCTGGCTGGCCAAGCCGCTGGTCGAGATCGCGCTCGGGCTGGTCGGCTTCATGGTGTCCCGGCACTGGGTCTACCGGCGCTGAGCCGGTCCTGGAGCACGGGCTGCAGCGGCAGTGCGTGCACGGTGCCGCGATGGCCGTGGACGGTGTGGGCGCGGAACATTGAGTTGAGGACCGCTTCTTCGGTCGCCTCGGCCACGGCCTGGAACAAGGGGGTCATGGCCTCGTTGGACAGCCGCTGCAGTTCGTGGCGGGCGCGGCCGGCATCCAGGCGGACCGATTCCGCGGTACTGAAGGCGATCACGTAGTCGCCCGAGCCGTTCGACATCGTCGAGCCGGTGCGGCCCAGGCCGATCAGGGCACGGGCGGCCAGCCGCTCCAGGCCACGTGCGTCGAGCGGCGCGTCGGTCGCGACCACGATCATGATGCTGCCGTCCCCCGCGTGCGGCGGACAGCTCACCGCGTTGCAGCTCGCCGGGTCCGGCAGCACGTCGCGCATGGATCGCCCGGCCACGACGAGCTCGCCACCGAAGTTGCTCTGCACCATCACGCCGACCGTATGACCCTCCGGCACGACCCGGGAGCTGGTGCCGATGCCGCCCTTCCAGCCGAAGGCGACGGTACCGGCCCCGGCGCCGACCACGCCTTCCTCGACGTTCGTCGTCGCGGCGCCTTCCAGCGCGGCCACGACGTGTTCGGGTGCGATCGGGCGGGCCCGGATGTCACTCAGGTAGCCGTCGTTGGTCTCGCCCACCACGGGGTTGAGCGAACGCACCTGCTCCATGCCGGGCCGGCCCAGCATCCAGGTGACCAGGGCGTCGGCCGCGCGCCAGACGCTGAGGGTTCCGGTCAGCAGGATCGGCGTTTCCAGTTCGCCCAGCTCGCGCACCTGGGTGACCCCGAGCAGCTTGCCGTAGCCGTTGCCGACGTGGATCGCAGCCGGGACCCGCTCGCGATACAGGTCACCCGGGTGCGGGAGGATGGCCGTGACGCCGGTGTGGACCGCGTCGCCCTCGGTGACCGTGGCGTGCCCCACCGCAACCCCGCGCACGTCCACCAGCGCGTTGAGCGGACCCGTCGGCAAGCTGCCGATGACGATCCCGGCCTCGCGTGCCCGGGGACGTTCGCCCGGCGCCGGCGCTTGGCCTGCCGCGGACGCCGTCACCGGCCCCAGCACGACGATTGCCAGTAGCAGCGCGCCGATCCCGGCCGACACATGCCTCGCCATCTGCTCGCCCATCGTTCCACTCCCCGTCCCGGATGCTGCGAAGCTAGGCCGCCCCGCGCTCCCCGCGCAAGCGCGGGTGCGGAAACAACGACGCCGGCACTGGGCCGGCGTCGCGTTACTGCGGCTGGAAGATCGCCGCGGGTCAGTGCTTCATGTTGCGGCGCAGCCGCTCGAGCGCCTGCAGCTGGGCCATGACCTCGGCCATGCGGGCCTGGGCCTCGGCGGCTTCCATCGGCTCCGGACGGCCGGCGAGGATCCGCTCGGCTTCTTCCTTGGCGGC
>Ga0079224_100001601_pt1 | contig 26343 bp, 15 predicted proteins | sample Stecom2015_FD_80414 | JGI IMG/M metagenome (GOLD analysis project Ga0079224, IMG submission 80414) | Agricultural soil microbial communities from Utah to study Nitrogen management - Steer compost 2015 | ecosystem: Environmental > Terrestrial > Soil > Agricultural land | place: USA: Utah... | reverse complement strand
GAGCTGACCGCCCGTGAGCGACGTCTGTTCGAGGACGGACGCTTCTTCCACGGGGACGGCAAGGCGCGGTTCCTGTTCGAGGATCCGCGTCCGCTGCCCGAGCCGCCGAGCGAGCGCTACCCCTTCACGCTCTTGAGCGGGCGCGGCAGCTCGAGCCAGTGGCACACCCAGACGCGCACCGCCAAGTCGGCGATCCTGCGCAAGCTGTCCCCGAGGGAGATCTACGTGGAGATCGCGCCGGCGGACGCCCGCCGACTCGGTATCGCCCCCGACGAGCAGGTCGCGGTGGTGTCGCGACGGGCACGCATCCGGGCGCGCGCCTTCGTCACCCATAGCGTGCAGCCGGGCCACCTCTTCATCCCGATGCACTACGACACGATGAATCAGCTCACGTTCCCCGCCTTCGACCCCTACTCACGCCAGCCGGCGTACAAGGCCTGCGCGGTCCGCGTCGAGCGGCTGGAAGACACGGCGACCGGGCCGCTGCCCTGAGGCGTCGCCCCGGGGTCGCCCTGAGGCGACGCGCGGTGGTCGTCGCCTCGGCAGCGTGGGGGGTGATGCGCGGAGCCCGATGGCGGACCGCCCGGTGCTCTAGTCGAGCGCGCTCACTGCTGGAAGAACTCGATCCAGTCGAGGTTGGCGACGTACATGATGCCGGTGGCGAGCACGTAGACGTCGTGAACCCCGTCGACGGGGGTGATTTCGATCTCCGCGTCCTCGTAGGTCGACCAGGAGGCCGTGCCCGTCGGGGTGAAGGTGCCCAGGAGGGTTCCCGTCGCAGAGCCGAGGCGCACCTCGATCGAGCCCCCGGTCGACTCCTTGGCGTAGCGGATGCGGAGCCGATCGTAGCCGGTCAGGTCGATCCCGGAGTAGCTGAGCCAGTTGCCATCGCTGAAGTAGCCGACGGCGGTATCACCGGGCTCGAGCATGACGTCGCCCAAGAAGCTCCCTGTGGTGCCGCTGCAGTCCCCGACGGCGGCACCGAATGCGCACTCCGCCTGGATGCGGAGGGGATCGAGGACGATCGGTGGGTCTCCAGAGCCACCGGTGCCATCGGATCCTCCGGTGCTCGGGGCTCCACCCGTACCCGAGGCCCCGCCCAGCCCGCCTCCGTCGCCTCCCGTCTCGATGACCTTCGCGACCCAGTTCTCGATGCACGCGCGCTCGTTCTCGGGGAGCCCCGGCGGGTTGGGGGTGGGCATGCCCGAGCCGCACTGGTGCGTGTTGAAGATCTTGGTGAGGAGCAGGCTCTTCGCGGGATCGTCGGGATCGATGAGGAGCTCGGGCTGATCCGGGCACTCCTCCGGGTTCGAGACGTTGGCGTAGGTGGCCGGCATCCCGAGGAGGCGTTGCTCGACCCCTGGCGCGAGGAGATCGACTCCGCCCACGACGGAGCCGCCTTCGGCGGTATGGCAGATGCTGCCGGCGCACCGCGCCTCGAAGATCGGCTTGGCGTCGCAGGTCTCGTCCACGGGATCGACGGGTTCGAGGAAGCGCTCGGGGTCTTCGAGGGCGCCGCCTTGAGGGCAGGCGACGGCGAGCAGCCCGAGGAAGGAGAAGAAACAGGCGTGGTGGAGGGGATGGATCCGTCGAAACACGAAAGCCTCTGGGAAGGAACGGCGTCGTCCGCCGCAGACGTCACGCGGGCCCCGAACCAACCGTCCGGTGCCCCGCCCCTGGAGAGTGTCCCAAGGGGCGGGTTCGACTCAAATGACTTTTTCTCTGGGAATTTTTCAGAGACGCAAGAAGGGTGCCCTGGCTCTGTCGTCGCGGCGCCGCGTTGGCTTCGACGCGACGCGCCTCGAGCGCTCACGGGCGGGCGCCGCCAGCGGGGCCCTGGACGTGCGGGAGCTTTCGCTCCAGCCATTGGCGTCTCCCGGCCAGCAGTGGATTCCTCCAGGCGCGGAAGGTGTCAGCGGCAACGTGACGCGCGTGGCGTGGAATTGTCGTCTCCCCGGATCTATCCGAACCCGCTGTTTTTCCAAGCGTCACGACGAAACCATGCGTCGTTTTTGTGACCTGGATCGGGAGCATTCGACCCTGCTTGGTCATGCGAACGCTAAGGCAGCTCTCGTCGATCGGCGCGACGGCAGTTTTTACCTCGGCGATCACCCTCGCTGCCTGCCAGGGTGTCGTCGACGACGGAAATGGTGGCCCCGGAAACAGCGGGGGCAGTGGCGGCGACATGAACCGTCCCGGCGACGGCGGGGGAGATCCGCGCGTCTGCGTCCCAGGGATCCCTGCGACCTCGCAGGTGCCTCGCCTCCTGAATCGCGAGTACGACGCGGTCATTCGAGACATGCTCGACATCACGTCGATCGGCGGACAGCCGCCGTCGGCGCTGCTCAATCCCGACTTCGACGGCGCGATGAACGCCTACGCGTGGAACGCCTACCTCGACGCGGCCGACAAGATCGCCGCCGAGGTGATGGCCGGGCCGAGCCGTTCTCGCTTCATCGACTGTGATCCCGCTCAGGCAGGCTGCCTGGAAGACACGATCCGGAAGTTTGGTCGCAAGGCGTTCCGGCGCCCGGTGACGGACACGGAGGTGGCGAGCTTCATGAGGCTGAACAACCTCGAGCCCGCGGGAACGCCCGACGAAGTGGCGGAGGCGATCCTCTACGCGTTCCTGGCGTCGCCTTCTTTCCTCATGCGGCTCGAGCTCAACGACGAGCCCGAAGGGCAGGTGCTCAAGCTCTCTCCCCACGAGGTGGCGTCGCGGCTCTCCTTCCTCCTCTGGGGGAGCGCTCCGGACGACGTCTTGAACGCGGCAGCGGACGCGGGTGAGCTGGAGACGAAGGAGCAGATCCTCGCGCAGGCGCAGCGCATGCTGCAGGATCGCGCAAAGACGGGACCGCTCGTGGCTCAGGCGCACCGCGCCTACCTCGGCATGGATGGCTCCATCCCACACTGGTGGAACCACGTGCACGACACGGACAAGTTCCCCCAGTACTCCGAAGCGGCCATCCCCGCCATGCAGGCGGAGCTCGACCTCTTCTTCGAAGAGGTGGCGTTCGGTGGCGGCTCGTTCCGTGACCTCTTCCTGAGCAACGTCGCCTACGTGAACCAGCAGACGGCGGCGCTCTACGGGCTCGATCCCTCCGCCTACGGCGCCGACCTGCAGCGGGTGGAGCTGAACGCCGAGGAGCGCCCTGGCTTCCTCACGCGGGTCGGCTTCCTGAGCTCCTTCTCCAGCTACGACACCACGAGCCCGATCCTCCGCGGCGCCTTCATCACGGGGCACGTGATCGGCGTAGACCCCGGTGCGCCGGATCCGGAGGCGCTCAAGGTCCCGCTGCCCGAAGGAGACTTCCAGACGCAGCGAGAGGTCATCGACGAGCTCACGTCGCCTCCCGGCTGCGCCACCTGTCACCGCCGCATCATCAACCCGCCCGGCTACGTGCTCGAGTGGTACGATTCGGTGGGCGGCTGGCAGACGACGGATCCCCTCGGCGGGGCGATCGACGGCACGGCTGAGGTCATCTTTGGCCCGGACACCGTCGAGACGATCACGTCACCCAGGGAGCTCATGGAGCGCATCGGTGACGGTCCGCTCGCCTCGCGCATGTACGCGGAGCGCCTCGTCGCCTTCGCGAACCAGCGACGTCCCAACTCGAACGACGCGTGTGTCGTCGATGAGCTCGACGCGAAGCTGTCCCAGGATGGCTACACCGTCCTCAACCTACTTGCGGATTTGACCCAAGCAGACTCCTTCCGCCTGCGAGCCGTTGGAAACTGAGAGGAAACTGGCAATGATCACTCACCTGAATCGACGACTATTCCTCCGAGGCTTGGGCGGCGCCGTCGTGGCCGCTCCGTTCTTGAGCTCGGTCGCAGAGCGCGCCGCGAAGGCCCAGTCCACCTCCGGGGACGCTCCCAAGCGGCTGATCGTGATGTTCACGCACTACGGCTGTCTCACGAATCGCTGGTTCCCCCAGACGGCCCATGGCGCACTGAGCGCTTCGGATTTCGAGCCCACGACCCTCAAGCACCTGGCGCCCTACGCCAGCAAGATCCTGCTCCCCCGCGGCATCCGGGCCATGAACGAGTGGACCTCCAACGGAGCCCGCGGGCAGGGGAACGATCCCCACACCCAGGTGACGGGGAGCTACTTCACCTGTCAGCCCGTCACGCCCCACGAGTCGAACCCGTTCAACAACGGTCCGGGGAAGATGAACGGGCGACCGATCGGGCGCTCCCTCGACCACGTCTGCGCAGAGCAGATCAGCCCGAACGGCGTCCCCCTGTTCATGCGCGTCGGCGGGATCGCGGACAACACCATGTCGGCGATCTCCTACTCGGGCCCGGAGGAGCAGTTCACCGGGATCGGGAACCCGCAGCAGGCGTTCTCCAACCTCACCGGCCTGTTCAAGGACGACGAGCCCATGTCGCCGGACACCTACCGGGTCGTCCGCGGGAAGAGCGTGATCGACATTGTCAAGGACGATCTCGAGACCCTCGAGCGCTTCGACATGAGCCAGTCGGATCGGCAGCGCCTCGAGGCGTGGAAACAGCTGCTCCACCAGACGGGGAGCGGCATGGCCTCTGCGCAGTGCAACGAAGAGACCGCCACGGCGTTGGGATTGCCCCAAGGATCGCAGGCCAACATCATGGCGGAGGTGGGCAACGGCTGGGACGTCGCCGACGTCTATTCGAATATCGCGGTGCTCTCCGCCATCTGCGACGCGAACCGCGTGATCTTCCTGAAGTACCCGGGCAACTACACGTTCTCCGGGCTGGGACACACCACGGAGAGCCACTCTTTGTCTCACCGCATCGGCAACGCAGGCATGATCGGGACCTGTGTGCCCGGTGTCCTCGACATGCTCGCGGACATCGACGACTACTACGCCAGGAAGTTCGCACACCTCGTCGGCCAGCTCGACAGCTTCGCGGAAGGGGATGGCAAGACGGTCCTCGACAACACCGCCGCGATCTGGTTCCAGGAGATGTCGGACGGGAACGCCCACAACCTGAACAACCTGCCTGTCGTCCAGGCGGGGAGCTGCGGTGGCTACTTCAAGACCGGTCAGGCCGTGAACCTGGACGATGGCAGCCCCACCCTGTCTGCGGGCAACAGCGAGTCGGTGTGTGCGGACGGGACATCGAACGAAGTCAACGGCACGACGGGTTCGACGGGTACGCCCGCGAGCACCGCGAACGCGCCGATCAACAAGTACTTCTGCAACCTGATGAACGCCCTCGGCGTGAAGGCGGGCCCGGACGGCTATCCGCTGGCGGGCGGCACCGAGGAGGTCACGCACTTCGGCAGGTGGGACAGGACGGAAGACTTCAGGGATGGTGAGGCAGGCGGTCCGCCGAACATCACCAACCCCGGCGGCTTCGACGCGCTCCGGGCGAACGCGTGAGTGACCATGGGGGCGAGGTCGACTTGCCCCCCCCCCCAACGTGATCGCTCCTGCTCCGAACGCATTCACAGGGGGCGACATGCCCTCGAACGAGGAACGGTGAGGTCAAGAGAGCGAAGTCCCTTCCCGGCGAAGGGGCTTCGTTCTCTCTCTTTTTGGGGCCGGTGCTCGATGTGATGAAAGTGTGATGCGGGCGGGGCTTGGGGTTGAGTCGATCGTCGAAGACATTTATCTTGTTGGGTAACTTCCGCTTCGCCTCTGGTGCGTACGATGAAAAACAATCTCTCGAACTTGGCCCCGCTGACCCTCCTCTCCGCTCTGGTCTTCGCTCCCGGTTGTTCCGGCGATCCGGAGTCTCAGGAGGACGCGAGCAGCGGAGGGGCGACGAGCACTGGTGGTGTTCCCGGGGGCCCGATCGTGGCAACGGGGGGCGGCACGACGGGAGGAGCCGGCGGGACCGGGGGATCGGGGGGCGGGAGCACCGGGGGCACGGGCAGCGGAGGCGATGTCGCCGTCGAGGTCGAAGCCAGCTTCGAGACCTTGAAGTTCATCATCAGCGGCTATCGCCCGGACATCAACTGCGCGGCGTCCGACTGCCACAGCGGAGGGCACGAGCACAGCGCGGTGCCTCTGCGCCTCGTGCCCGATGAGGGGCTCTACGAGGAGCTGCTGAGTCACGTGTCGGTGAAGTGTGGCAACATGCCTGTGGTCGATCCCGGCAACCCGGCGAACAGCGCCCTCGTGAAGCTTCTCAGGGGCCCCTGCGAGGACGTGGCGCCCCCCGAGAAGCCGATCCCACGCATGCCCTACGGTTGCTTCGAGAACGAGTGGGAGAACAACTGCGTCGAGGACGCGTACATCGCCGCCGTGGAGCAGTGGATCGCCAACGGCGCGCCGGAGCACTGAGGGCTGCTGCCTGGCCACTGAGGCTGCTGCCAGGCTGCTGCCTGGCGGAGGGGTCGCGGACACGGTGCTCGGGGCAGCCCGAGTTTTGCTCGAGCGGTCGTGCGGTTACGTCGCCGCCGCCACCGCGGTCCCACTCGAGCGCCCGTGGTGCGGTCCCAAGGGCGACGCTAGAGCGACGCTAGAGCGACCCTGAACGGATGCCGTGCTCGGCCGTCCACCGCTCAGGACGGGAGCATACATCGCCGGTTCCCGTTTCGGTCGTGGCGCCGAATGACGGAGCTGCTCATCATCTTCGTGCTCATCCTCGCGAACGGCTTCTTCGCGGGGGCCGAGATCGCCATCGTCACGGTGCGCAGGACGCGGATCGAGGAGCTGGCGAAGGAAGGACTGCGCAGCGCGGAGGCAGTCCTCGCGCTGCGGCGGAACACCGAACGGTTCTTGGCCACCGTGCAGATCGGGATCACCGTGGTGGGGGCCACCGCTGCCGCGTTCGGCGGGGAGCGAGTCGCCACGTGGCTGGCGCCGAAGCTGGCGCGGGTCGACTGGATAGGGGAGCACGCAGGGGGGCTGGCGCTCGCGTCCGTGGTCGCGGGGATCTCGTACCTCTCCATCGTGGTCGGGGAGCTCGTGCCGAAGTCCCTGGCGTTGCGGCGCTCGGAGAGCTACGCGCTCGGTGTCGGACGGGCGCTCTTGACGCTCTCCTGGTTGGCGAGGCCCGTCGTGTGGCTGCTCGGCTGGAGCGCGAACCTCCTGCTCCGCCCCTTCGGGGATCGAACGACGTTCACCGAGACGCGGCACTCGGCCGAAGAGCTACGGGAGCTCATGGAAGAGTCCACGCAGGCCGGGAAGCTCCCGCCGGAGGTCGGCGAGATCGCTGCGCGCGCCTTGGACCTCCCGGTCCTGAAGGCGGCGGACGTGATGGTGCCGCGACTGGACGTCGTGATGATCCCTCGGGATGCCTCGCCGGAGGAGCTGCGCCGGATCGTGCTCGAGGAATCTCATAGCAGGTTCCCCGTGTACGAAGGCGACGTCGACAACGTGGTCGGGTACCTGAACGTCAAGGATCTCCTGCCGGCGGCTTGGGATCGGCAGCTGGTCACCCTGCAGAGCGTTCTGCGGCAGCCGTACTTCGTCCCCGAGTCCAAGCCGGCGGTGGAGCTCCTGAAGGAGATGCGCGAGCGGCACATGCCGTTCGCGATCGTGGTGGACGAGCAGGGCGGGATGTCGGGCATCGTGACGATGGAGGACGTGCTCGAAGAGCTGGTCGGAGAGATCTTCAGCGAGCACGCGGAGGACGCGCCGCAGCTGATCCGGAGATACCCGGACGGCACGGCGGTCGTGAGCGGAAAGACACCCGTACGTGAGGTCAATCGGGCCCTGGGCACGGAGCTGTCGGAGCGGGGGCCCTGGACGACCGTGGCGGGGCTCTACCTGGCGCTGGTTCGCCGCATGCCGACCGTGGGGGAGGCGGTGCGAACACCCGATGGCGTCACCCTGGAGATCCTCGAGGCGTCGCCGCGTCAGATCCTCACGGTGCGCCTGCACCCGCCAGCCACCGGCGCTCAGGCGAAGCCTTGATCGACGCCGCCCCTCCCGGGCCGAGGCCACGCAGGGCTACTGGGCATGGGCTCGACCCGTCGTGGCCCGCAGGAGTCCGGTAAGGACCGATGATTTGGGTCTCAGCGGCCCTCCGCTATTCTCCTCCCGTGCTCGTTTACGAGGGTCCGGTGTATCGGCCACCCAGTGAGGCGGACTCGCTCATCCTGCAGGCGACGATCGGCTGCTCCTGGAACCACTGCACCTATTGCGCGATGTACCGACACAAGGCGTATCGCGAGCGGCCGCTCGCCGAGGTGCTGCGGGAGGTGGACACGGTCGCGCGCGCGGTCGCAGCGGGCGAGCGCGAGGAGGTGCGCCGGGTCTTCATCGCGGACGGCGACGCCTTGAACCTCCCCCTGGACAGCTGGCGAGGGCTGCTCGACGGGCTCCGCGGCGCCTTCCCGCGCCTGGTCCGGGTGAGCTGTTACGCCACCGCGCGGAACCTCCTCGACAAGTCGGTGGAGGAGCTCACCGAGCTCCGCGAACGGGGCCTGCGGCTCCTCTACATCGGACCCGAGTCGGGGGACGACGTGACCCTGAAGGTGATCGCCAAGGGCGCTTCTTTCGCCGATCACGTCGAGGGAGCCCGACGCGCGCGAGCGGCCGGGCTCCAGCAGTCGCTCATCTTTCTCCTGGGGGCCGGAGGTGTCGAGCGGAGCGTCGAGCACGCGCGAGGGGCCGGGCGTCTCACCACCGAGATGGATCCGCGCTATGTGTCGCTGCTCACGCTCACGGTGGTGCCGAGCACGCCGCTGCACACCCTGACGGCGCGGGGCCGCTTCGAGCTCCCGACGGTCTCCGGCCTCCTCGAGGAGATTCGCGGGTTCCTGCTCGAAGCGCGGCCGACGGACGCGGTGTTTCGCTCGAACCACGTCTCCAACTACCTGCCCCTGAGCGGGCGGCTCCCCCGGGATCGAGCTCGGCTCCTCGAAGCCGTCGACGCGGCGCAGGCCGGCGAGCTTGCGCTGCGCCCCGAGTGGATGCGAGGGCTCTGAGGGGAGGTGTCGACGATTCCGGGCGCCGCCGCTGCGCAGGAGATGGATCTAGCCCGCATCGAGGAGCAGCTCTGCGGCGTGGCAGACGTGGTCCTGGTCGACCGACGCTCTCTGCGCCACGTCATCCGGCAGCACCGGGCGGCGTCGGGGGTCGTGCCCCACGGGCGCTGCTACGCGATCCGTCGCGCCGAGCTCGAGTCCCTCGACACCCAGGGGCTGCTCCGGCTTCCCTCCGGCTCGGAGCGCGCCTGGGTGCTCCTCGTCCTGCGCCCCTCCCAACGTGAGCTCCGGCGCCTCTCCCCCGCCCAGCTCCACGAGCGGGTGCTGCGGGCGGCGTTCCACGCCAGCGTCCATCGCGCCCTCGAGCTGCGCGCGCTCTCTCCCGGCGCCGTCCGGGCGCGCGTCGAGCGGATCGGGAGGACTGAGTTCGAAGAGATCCGCGCCACGCTCGCTCAGGACGATCTGCTGCTCTCCGAGGACGACGATCGGGAGGTCTACGTCGAGTTCTGCGCGGTCTACCTGGAGCTCTCGTGGTTCGCTCCGGAGCTCCTCGAGGCCACCTTCCCCGGCCTCAGCGATCTGGCGGTCATCGAAGAGGTCGTCGCGAGGGACGTCGACGTCGAGGAGCTGCTCGCCCTCGAAATGCCCGCGTCCATCGGCCCCGCTTCTCGGGCCCATGGAGCCGGCTCGCTCCCGCCGCCGCGGCCCGGTGAGCCAGGCGTCGGGTCCGGCGAGGCGCGGTCCCTGTTGATCGAGGGAGAGCGCGCGGCGCGGCGGCGCGACTTCGGTTGGGCGGCGCTCTTCGGAGCGCGCGCGGTGGGCGCGGCCGACGGGGAGCTCCGCGAGCAGGCCCTGGCGCTCCTCGACGAGGCGCTGCGGACGCTCGCGGGGCAGCTGTGTGTGGCGTTGCGGCGGCCCCTCGCGGGCGAAGGAGGCCTGGACGCGCCGACGAGCGCAGAGGCATGGCGCGCCGTGCTCTCCAAGCTGGCCCTGGGAGCCGCGCGAGCACCGTCGCTGGCGGGAAGCGCCGAGGGCAAGGCCCTGCTGTGTTTGCAGCGGGCCACGGCGGCTCACGAGCGCCCAGGGGTGATCGTGGACGTGCCCTCCTGGATCCTGTCGTGGGGTCGGCGCGCCGTGGTCCGTCCACGCGCCGACACCCGCGAGCTCCAGATCCTCGGACACCTGCAGCGCGCCGCCGAGCATGGGGAACGGATCCGAGGCGTCGAGCGTACGGAGGTCACCAGCCTGCTGCAGGGCGCCGCCCGGCGCGCGGAGGACAAGGTCCGGCTCGCGCTCCGCCCCAAGATCGCCGGGGTCCTCCGGCAGGTGGGGCTCTCCGCTCGATCGGGCCCCGAGCAACAGGCCCGGCACCAGCTCGTCGAAGAGCTGCTCGATCGGATCATCGAGCAGAAGCACCTGTCCCTGTCCCAGCTGCGTGACGCGATCTCCCGCAACGAGATCAAGCTCCCGGATCTCTCCGGCAGAGAAGAGCTCCGGCGCGGCGATCCGTTGCTGCTCGCGGACGCGCACCTCGACGTGGCCCTCGACGGCATCTACCGGCGCGGGGACGTGTACCTGCGAGTCCTCCAGAAGCTCAGCAGCCTGCCCTTCGGCACTCGCCTCGGCCGCATCCTCGCCTTGTACTTCGCGTTCCCACTCGTGGGCGCGTTCGTGGTCCTGGAGGGGTTCCGCTATCTCCTCGGGCCGCCGCTGACCTGGGTGGGATTGCCTGCCGTCGACTTCCTGACGTGGACGAGCTTCTGGGCGACCGCTTCGGTCATCTTCTGCCTCCTGCACAGCGAGGAGTGTCGGGTGCTCGCCCGTCAGTTCCTGGAGGGGATTGGGGTCGTGTTCGCCTGGATCTTCTTTCGCATCCCCCGGGCTCTGTTGACTCGTCCTACGGTGCAGCAGCTGCTGGCGCGTCCGGCGGTGCGCAGCCTGATCCGGTGTGGGCTCATCCCAGCTGCGCTCGCGGCGCTGGCCTACCTGTGCCTGCCTCTCGACGAGGAAGGGACCCTGGTCCAGGCCCTCGCAGCGCTCGTCACTTTCGCCAGCTTCAGCGCGCTCCTGGCCTCGCCGGTGGGCTGGTGGCTCGAAAACGTCGCGATCGACCACCTCGCCCCGACGTGGCACAGCCTGAGCCGCACGTGGATCCCCCAGATGCTCCGCCTCGTCGGTGGGACGTTCCACAGGTTGATGGATGGCCTCGAGCGCGGGCTGAGTCGGATCGACGACGTGCTGCGGTTTCGCCGGAGCGAGTCGAAGGCCCTGCTCGTGGCGGCGGGGATCGCCGGGACCCTCTGGGCCGTGGTGGGCTATGTGATCCGCCTCTACGTGACGCTGCTCGTCGAGCCGGAGATCAACCCGCTCAAGCACTTCCCGGTCGTGACCGTCGCTCACAAGGTGCTCTTGCCCTTCACGCCGGATCTGTTGCGCGCGTTCGATCGGGCGCTCTCGGTGTTCGGAGATTTGGTGGGCGGCGCCGTCGCCGGCGTCACGGTGTTCTTGCTGCCGAGCGTGTTCGGCTTCCTCGTCTGGGAGCTCAAGGAGAACTACCGGCTGTACCGAGCCACGCGCTCCCCGTACGTGCCGAGCGCCCGCTTCGGCCCCCGGGGCGAGACGATGCAGGGGCTCCTCGTGGTCGGGGTCCACTCGGGGACGCTCCCGAAGCTCTACGAGCGGCTGCGGCGCGCGGCTCAGCGCTACGACGTGGCGGCACCCGGCAGCCGCCGAGCGCGGCGCGAGGCCGTCGCCGCGGATCTCGAGCTCCGCCGCTTCCGTAAGAGGCTCGAAGCCGTGGAACGTTCGCTGCGCCATTTCGTGCAGCGTGAGCTCGTCTATCCCCTCTCGACGAGCCCGCGCTGGACGCCCGGGCGGGTGACCATCGGGCGCATCGAGTCGAGCTCGAACCGCGTCCGCATCCAGCTGCGCTGCGCGGACCAGGGAGGCGGCGCGGCCGCACCGGACGCGCTCGCTCCCTGTGAGCTGACCCTCGAGCAGCTCGGTGGCCTGCTCGTGGCGAGCCTGTCGGAGCCGGGTTTCGTCGCCGCGCTCGATGCAGAGGAGAGCGTGCTCTTCGAGAACGCACTTGCCGTCTTCTACCATCGCGCCCAGGTGGAGCTGGTGCGGGAGCAGGTCGAGAGCGAGCTGCCCGATACGGTCCGCTATCAGGTAGCGGAGCGTGAGCTGGTCGTCTGGTCCGGCGACGACTACGAGCGCGTCGCCACCTACCCTCTGGTCGCACACAGGCCGCGCGCCTTGAGACCCCGGGTTCAGGGCGCGCTGCAGCTGCCCGCGCTCGACTCGGAGCGGGTGCTGTACTCTCGACAGCGAATCCTCTGGAGCGCCTGGGAGGACGCCTGGGCCGCCGCCGCGGCGGGGAACGGGCGGGTGCCGCGCCTGTTGCTCGGGCCATCGCTCCTCCCCGTCGTCCACAGAGACGAAACCTTCACCTGAGCCGCGGGGCGTCCTCGTGTTGGTTCGCTCCGGGGCGGATCGTCCTCGGATGGGGCTCGCAGCCAGCCTGGGGTTGCCGGGCGGTCCGGCCCGTCCGACGATGCCTGGGGACGGTGGAATCGGCACGCATGAAACTCGTCGCCCGCTTGCCCGAGCGGTTCGTCCCGCTCGAGCTCTTGGGCCAGGGTGCGAGCGGAGTCGTGTACGCGGTGTTCGACCGCGACCGGGGGGAGCAGCTCGCGCTCAAGATCCTGCACCGGGCCACGGGGCTCTCCCTCGCTCGGTTCAAGAAGGAGTTCCGGGGGATCGCAGACGTCTCCCACGAGAACCTCGTCATCCTGCACGAGCTGTTCTGCGACGGCGACCTCTGGTTCTTCACCATGGAGTGGGTGCGTGGGGCGCCGTTCCTCGAGCAGCAGCCAGCGGCGCCGGTCAGCGGGGCCCGCCTCGCGCGCGCGGGGCTGCGCGACCGGTTCATTCAGCTGTCCCGAGGCATCCGCGCCCTCCACCAGGTGGGCCGCATCCACCGCGATCTGAAGCCCGCCAACGTGCTCGTGGAGGAGGGCGGACGCGTGGTCGTCCTCGATTTCGGGTTGGTCAGCGAGCTGCGCGACGGCCGAGCCAGCCGCGGGGGCGAAGGGCTGGTCGTCGGGACCCCCGCCTACCTCGCTCCCGAGCAGCTCACGGATCGCGAGCTCTCCGCGGCTTGTGATTGGTACGCGTTCGGCTGCCTCCTCTACGAGGCCCTCACGGGTGCGCCGCCGTGGGCCGGGGCCACCCTGGCCAGGAAGCTCTCGACGGACCCGCCGCCGCCGAGCCGCCTGGTCGGTGAGGTCCCCCACGACCTGGAGGCATTGTGTATGGCTCTCCTGCGGCGGGATCCCGCCGCTCGGCCCAGCGGCGACGAGATCGCCCGCATCCTCGGCGACGTCCGGGAGTTCTCCGCGCCGAGCGTCGCACCCTCCGCGCGTCAGGGGACCACACCTCTGGTCGGCCGTACCCTGGAGTCCGCGGTCCTCGACGAGTGGCTGTGCGGGGGCGGGGGAAAGGCGTCCGGACAGCCGCGGGTCGCCGTGATCGCGGGCGCCTCCGGCATCGGGAAATCGAGCCTGGCCCAGGCCTGGGTGGCGCGCGCGGAGGCGCGGGGCGCCCTCGTGTTCGCGTCACGCTGCCACCAGCAGGAGAGCGTGCCCCACAACGCCTGGGACGGCATCGTGGACCAGCTGGCGGAGCACCTGAAGGAGCGCTGTGTCCGAGAAGGGCCGCGCCAGCTCGATCCGGTCCTGGTCCGCTCGTTCCCCGTACTGCGAGCCGTGCCCGGCCCCGATGGCTTCGACGCCGACGTCCTGTTCGATCCGGCGGAGAAGCGGGCCCTCGCGGTGCGCGCCTTGCGCGCGCTGCTCCGGGAGATCGCGGCCTACGCGGAGCTGATCCTGTACGTCGACGATTTCCAGTGGGCGGACGCCGACAGCGTGCAGCTGTTCCGCGAGCTGCTCACCGGGTACGACCCGCCGCGATTCCGCTTGATCCTGACCTTCCGGAGTGACGACACCGCGTCCGCGCCGGCGCGGGCGCTGTTCGAGGACCCCGACATCGCGCAGGCGATCCGGCGCATCGAGCTCGGCCCTCTCGCTCCGTCCCAGGCAGCCGAGCTGCTGGCGGCGGTCGACGGGGTGCCGGACGCGGCGCGAGCGGGCATCCTGACGGAGGCGGCCGGCAACCCCTACCTGCTCGTGGAGCTTGGCCGGAGCGCGAAGCGGCTCCACTCGGAGGGGATCCCCTTCGATCTGCGGAGCGTCGTGGCGGAGCGGGTCGCCGCGCTCTCGGACTCGGAGCGGTTGCTGTTCATGCGCCTGGCCTTGTTCGCTCGCCCGGCGCCGTTGTTCGTCACGCTGCGCAGCGCAGGGCCGTCGGCGACTCTCGAGGACGTGCGGCGCCTCGAGGTGGCGGGGCTCGTGCGGATCATCCGGCGTGACGCGCGCGTCTGGGTCGAGACGTATCACGATCGGCTCCGCGCGGTCGTCGGCGAGCGGGTGGGCGAGGAGGAGCGGCAAGAGCACTTTCGCGCGCTCGCCCTCGCCTTCGAAGAGCACGAGCGCAGCGACGGCGCGGCCCTGTCGATCTGCTGGAAAGAGGCTGGTCACCCGCGCAAGGCGGCCAGCTACGCCCTCGACGCCGCGCGACGAGCGGAGCGCAAGCTGGCCTTCGATCGTGCTGCGGGCTGGTACGAGGAGGCGCTGCTGCTGGGAGCGTACACCGCCGAGCAGCGCCACCGGATCCTGATCGATCTGGGGCGCGCTGCGGATCTCGCGGGCTACGGGGCCCGCGCCGCGCGGGCGTTCCAGGAAGCTGCCGAAACCGCCGGGCCCGTCGAGCGTACGGAGCTGCTGCGACGCGCCGCCCAGGCCTTGATCGCCAGCGGCCTCGAGGCGACGGGCATGGAGATCCTGACGGAGGTGCTGGCCGCCGTGGGCTGCCCGACCCCGAAGAACACGCTCGCGGTCCTGACCTCGCTGACGTGGCAGCGGTTCGACCTGCAGCGGAGGCGGCTGGAGATCGGCCCGCGGCCTCTCACGGCGCTGGAGCGTCGCCAGCTCGACGCGCTTCACGTCGCGGTCGTCTCCGCGTTCCACCACGACCCCTTGCGGGGGTGGCTGTTCGCGGCCATGCAGCTCCGGCGCGCGCTCGCGGGCGCGGACGAGCAGAGGCTGCTGCAGGCCGTCAGCAACTATCTCGCGTTCGCGGCGACCCAGGTCGTCAGCGACCCTACGGTGGTGCGCGCCTTCGAGGACTTCGGGAGGTCCTTGTCGTCGCGGGTGAGCGACCCGGCGCTGGCGGCCTGGTTCGAGACCGCCCGTGGGACACGAGCCTTGTTGGAGGGGCGCTGGCGCGAGGCCACCGAGCGCTTGCGTGCGGCCGAGCGTGTGCTGCGCGAGCAGCCCGGGAAACGTTGGGAGCTCACCACGGCGCGGCGCGTTTACGCCGCCGCGGTGCAGCTCGTCGGTGACATGGGCTGCATCGAAGCCGAGCTCCGCGACTGGCTCGCCGACGCGGAGCGGCGCGACGACCGGGAAGGGGTCATCACCCACTCCCTGGCCCTCGGCTACGCCGTCTTGGCACGTGGGGACACGAGCGAGCTGCCGATCTTGCTCGAGCGGGTGCGCCGTCTCGCCGGTCCCTCCCACAGCGCTCACATGAACATCAGCTGGGTCGAGGCCTTCTGGCGCTGTTACGAGGCGCCGGACGAGGTGGCGCTCTCCGAGGCTTACCGCCGGCTCCAGTACCTGCGGCGCTCGGAGCAGCGCTTCGTCGCGTTCTTCCGCGCCTGGAACGGAGGCTACGAGGCCCGGGTGGCCACGGCGCTGGCCTTCCACACCCAGGGCGCTGCGCGCCAGCGCTGGCGGCGCGAAATGCGCAAGGTCCATGGGCGCCTGCTCCGAGCGAAGTGGGCCCCCGCGACCGCTCAGGCCCTGCAGCTCGAGGCGGCCCAGCTGTTGTTGGAGGGGCAGAGCGAGGACCGGTGTGCCGCGCTGGTGGAGCGGGCTGCCGCTTTCGATGAGGGGTGTGGATCCACGCTGTTCGCCGCCACGAAGCGGTATGCCGCCGCGCGCCTCCGCCGGGACGCGCGCGGCGCCGAGGACGCCGCGCGCGTGATCCGGGGGCTCGGGGTCAGCGACGTGGAGTCGATGGTTCGAGCTCACGTGCCGTTGCATCGGGTGTCATGACCGCGCTGGCGGCGGCGTCCGGGAGCGTGGGCAGCGCCGCCGTAGGGTCAGGCGCGCCCGGGGCCGCAGCTGCGGTGGCGGGCACGGAGGTCGTGGTGACGCCACCCCTCCGTTGCGCGGGCGCTCCGACGTCGAGCTCGAGGTGACAGCGCCAGTACCGGGTCAGGAAGACCTCCCCGGGATCGCACTCCTCGCGCAGGGTGAGGAAGTCCTCCCAGCGGGGATAGCGCCTCCCCACGGACTGTCCGGCTTTGGACCCCGGCGGGGGCAGGTACTTGCCCCAGTGGGCCCGGAACTCCAGCTCGCCGAGGGCATCCCAGAACTTCGGGAAGTAGTCGAGCACTGGATCTCCGCGGTTCCCCCGGAACCAGAACACGTCCACCCGGAAGACGTCCTGGCCGTAGGCCGGGCTCAGCCACGACTCGGTCCGCCTGGTCGCGTAGAGCTCACAGGCGTAGGTCCCGGCGACGTCCGGATCGCGATAGAGTTCGAAGAGGCGCCGCATGACCTCCGCCGTGTGCTCGATGGGGAACCACAGCTCCGTGAACTCCGTCGGAAGGAAGAAGTCGTCCACGTGGGTGTCCATCGGCAGGTTGCGGTCCCAACGATCGTGGAAGCGCTTGGGCGGATTGGGCAGAAAAAACCTCACCACGTGGGGGAACAGGGGCAACGCCCAGCGCCCGATGGCGCGGAGCACACCGTTGCCATGAGCGAGCCCCCAGAGGGTCAAGAACCGACCCGCGAACCACTGCGCCAAGGGGCGATCGGCTCCGTAAGGGATTGGAGGCGAGGGCACCTCGTTCGTGCGGTGCCCCTCCCACAGCACCATCTTGTCGACACCCGCCTGGGGCCACCACAGGATGCGGCAGTACTCGACCTCACGGAGGTAGGCGGCGAGGCCCGTCGCGCCGTCCGCGAGCAGCTCGACACGGCGCGGGGGCAGGGCGCCGTCCGCGGGCACGTGCAGGACGGGCGTGGTGACGGGATCCTGCGGGGAATGGGGGGCGCCTTCGATGCTTCCCGTGATCTCGCGCCCCTCGACCTGGTAGGAGGGCTCGCAGGCGAAGGTCACCTCGGTCACGACCCCGAGCAAGCCCATGCTCACCATGGCCGCCTGGAAGGTGTCCGGATCCCGGTCGCGGTGGGCGACCCGCAGTCGCCCCGTGCCATCGACGAAGCGGATCTCGACGACCGCGGCGTTCAGGGAGTGCCGTAGGCTGCCGCCGGAGGAGCCCGTCGCGAGGAAGCCTCCGACCGTCTGGTGCACGATGCCCCCCAGGTCCGGGAGGGCCCAACCGAGCGCCCCCAGGTGACGGCAGAGATTGTTCTGGCCGGAGCCGGGGACGTTCGGGGATTCGCCGAGGTGCATGCCCGCCTGCACCGTGATGAGTTTGCGGGTGCGGTCGAGGTCGACGATGCGGTCGAGGCGCTCGAGGCTGAGGTGCACGCCGGGAAGTCGGCTCGGTCGACGGGGCGGGGGGCAGGGGGGCTGATCCGCTTCGATCGCCCGCGGGACGGAGTGACCCGAGCCGATGACGCGCAGCAGGCTGCGGCCCTCGCGAGCCTCGCGGACGTGTGCCTGAACTTCCCGCGTCCCCTGCGGATGGAGGATTTCCGTGCGCTGCAGAGCTCGGGCGCGGGCGTACAGGCGCGGAAACCAGAGCGTGATGGCGAGATAGGGGAGCGCGGCTGCGTAGCCATACGAGTTCAGGGTGTGAGCCCCGACGGCCCCGATCAGCAACACCGAGGTGATCGAGTCCAGGAACCACGAGCCGGCGAGCTGGCCCTTCACCACGGCGAGATCGCGCGTGTACTGGGCCCCCCACATCGCGATCGTGTTCACGAGGAACGTCATCCCGTAGGCGCGGATGAGCCAGTACGCGACGGGATCCGTGACGCCGAGCAGCGCGCCGATCCAGGGCGCCGCGAGGATCAGGAGCGCTCCGACCACCAAGGTGAGCATCCCCACCCAGAACAGCGGCCGCCAGAAGGGCCACGCCTCCCGGGTGGGCGTGGGACCCCGGCGCGCGGAGCGCCGCACGAACCGGGCGAGCCCGGCGCAGAGGAGCCCCATCGCCAGCAGCGCCACGCTCCCGATCGGTGGCGCCGCGAGCACGCAAGCGAGGACGCCGAGGGTCGTCCAGTACAGGGCCGTCCCGGTGAGGAGCGCGACCAGCGCACGCACGTCCCGGGAGTTCTTGGAGAAGAGGAGATTGATGCCCAGCAGGCCGCAGGAGAGGCCCAACTTGCGCACCAGGAGCTCGCGGATCGCGGTCGCCTCCAGCCCGGCCAGGTCGAGCACGAGCCCCGGCGTCGCGAGCGACACGAGGAGCGGCGGGAGCATCGTCAGCGCCAGAAGGGAGAACAGCCGCTGTCGCCACGCGATGTCGGGCAGAGGCGTCACCGTCTCGAGGGGAGCACGTTCCTCGCGCGCCTCTTCGATCGACCTGAGGGACAGGGACCGGGTACCCGCCACGTCGGTGACCTGGAGGGTGCCCGGGGCCCCCCCTGCGCCGTCCGGCACCTGCTCGGCGTCGAAGGCGGCGACGTAAACCGTGAGGGGCGACGCCTCGTCGGGGTTGAGCTCCGGGCGCACCACACCACGGATGCTCGCTCCGCCCCGCACGAGGGTGACGACGGGAGGCGACGCGGATCCGGTGGTCCGGGCTCGGGCCCCCGACGCGGGCGGTGGCGTCGAGGCGGGCGGGCGCTCGGTGGCGAAGGCGAAGCGCAAGGTCTTCCCGCAGCGCGGCTGCTCGTAGGCGACCTTCAGGAGCTGCTCGACCCCTCGCTGGGGCAGGGTGGCCGTGGTCGGCTCGAGGCGCTCCCCGAGCTTCGGGAGGGGACGCCCGGGGGTGAGCAGCTGCTCGACGAAGCGGCTGAGGGTGAAGGGCCCGTAGAGCGTGCTCGCTCCTTCGTAGTGCTGCTTTCGGTACTCCGCCGTCGTGGTGAAGTAACCCACGTAGTCACCGGCGTAGCCGAGGACGCTCACCGAGGAGACGCCGAGACGCTGTCGCGCCGCCTCGCGGATGACCCGCGCCGCCGTCACCGTGGGCTCTCCGGGGACGGTGCAGACGACGTGGTCGCCCAGCCGCAGCCGATGCCAAGGATGAAAGGGGGCCACGTCCAACCAACCCCGGATCGCTGCCTGGACGCTCCCCAGCGCCGGCGCCTTCGGGGCGTGCTCGCCGTGTCCGCCCCGGAACCCCTCCGCGACCAGATCCGACACCCAGCGCCAGCTGCGGAACGCCGAGGCGCCGTCCTCCGAGCCACCGAGGGCGGGCACGCCGATGGCCCAGCGCGGGGATCCGGGCGTGGCACGGACTTCGAAGCAACCACTGCGCAGAGTGAGGGGGAGCGGCGCCGTCTCCGTCTCGGCGCGGGCTCTCTCGATGGCCGCGAGGGTCGCGTGCCCGACGGCCTTTCCCACCCGCTCGGCCAGGGCGAGCCCCTGCGTTCTGCCGGGATCGCGCGGATCCATCGACGTGACGTCGCCCGCCGCGCCCGCGCCCATGGCGACGACCGCATCTCCTTCGACCCCTCCCTCGATCGTCGAGACGGCCACACCGGGCCAGTCGCGGTGGAAGGTCCTCCACTTCGGTCCGAGCGCGGTCGGGTGGCACCCGAACCAGGCGAAGCTCCCGACGAGCTCTTGGTCGACGAGCGCGGTCAGCACCGTGACCCTCGGGTCGATGGCCTTGTACTCGGCGGGGAGGTCCGGGGGCGGGGCGGGCTCTCCCGACGGGGGCGGGTTGGCGGCGTAGGCCTCGTAGCTCCGGTTGCGGCACTCGCCCCAGAGGAGTGTCTCGTGAACGCCCACCCTGCCGGGGCGCCGCTGTTCGTAGGCTGTCCTGCAAGCGTTGGCGATGCGCTCCGCGGCGAACTTCGTCCAGCGAGGATTGAAGCCGCACAGGGACTTCTGAGCGAGCAGATCGTAGAAGCGGTTGCCGAAGAAGCGCCCAGGAGCCGTATGCGTGTGGGTGCCCGAGAGGATCAGGCAGTCTCGGAGCTCGGCGGGGAGCCGCGCTCGCACCTCCTGGTGGAGTCGGAGGGACGCGGAGAGGAGATCGACGAAACAGAGCAGCGCCGCTTCGCCTGTCTCGCAATCTTCCAAATACAGTGCCCGCGCCCACAGGGCATCCGATTCCGGCGTGTTTGGGGGAGCCCTGCGGCCGATCTGCCCTGCGCGGGAGTAACCCGCCATGGCGTGTTTCCCCGGGGGAGTGAGGTCCTCCCGCCCCGCGCCTACGATGCAGTTGCCCCCGCTCAGCTTCGTGACTTTGGCCATCCACCCGCTCCTAGCGGAAGGAGCGCCTGACGTATAGTCCGCAGCGCCCGATCGCGTGCTTCGTAGTCCTTCGCTGCTCTGCAGAGCTTCTGATCCCCGCCCCGCGCCTCAAGGCATCCGGGATGCGCCGAGGGGAGGCTGCTCTTTGCCCCAGTCGACGACCTGATCCCAGGCCTCCGTGTGGAAGAACGGGAACGACGCGGGGGGCGGGGGCTCTCCCTGGGCGCGGCACTCCGCCAAGGCCCCGAGGAGCAGGCGCGCGTCCTGCTGCTTGCGGTTCACGCGCCCCGCGGGGAGGAAGCCTTCGAGCGCAGAGAGGACGTGCGGGTCCACTCCGGCGTCTCGGGCGCGCTTCAGAATTGCTGGGTAAGTCCGCTCGGGATAAAATAGAGATTTGGCCACCTGAACGAGCCCGCCGTGTGCCTCCGGTGGCAAGACGCCGGCCTCTTCTGCGGCGAGGAGCGTCGCGCGGATGTTCACCATGGCCTCGGAGGTTGCGCGGAAGCCCGCGCTCGCGTCCTCGTGGGCGACGGCCACCTCATCGTCGTCGGTCAACTCGCCCGAGCGGAAGGCCTGGTAGATGGCCCCGACGCCACGCATCCCGAAGCGGTCGAGTTCGGCCGCGCGCAGCGCCCCCATGCTCGCCGCGCCGAACACGTGGATCCGTTGCTGGAGCGCCCACAGGATCTCCTTGTGCCAGACGGCTGGAACCCGCTCGAAGTACCCGTCGATGAGGCCGATGGCGAACGGTCGTTCGCGGACTGCCCGGTACACGTCCCCTTGTCCGGCCGGCGGTAGATAGACCGCGTCGAGCTCCTCGCGAGCGAGGTCGGCGCTCAGCGAGGGGCCGAGAAAGACGAAGATTTTCACGAGGCGGCCTCCTTTCGCTGCCTCTCGAGGAGAGCGCGCGCGCGAGGACCCGGCACGTAGCCGGGGACGTGGTGGTACGGCTCGAGCCCGGGGACGACGACCCGGACGACCGGGATCGCGAACTCGGGCTTCGTGAGGTCGACGACGATCGCCTGGTCGAGGCCCGCCTTCTGCAGACCAGAGGTCAACGTCACCAGATCCTCTTCGAAGGAATCGTTCTCGTAGCTGGGCGTCGCGTCGAACGCACGGGTCGCCGTCTCGGCGAGGCGGCGACGAGCGTGCTCGATGAGCTCCGCCTGCTGGGTCTCTGCGTAGCGGCCCCGACCGTTGTCGTCGCGCGAGCCCGCGATCAGGGTGAGCCGGCCCTGCGCCGCTTCCGTGAGGGCCCGCAGCAACGCCACTTCCCGGACCGGGTGCGTCCCCATGCCTTCCACGGGGCCGAGGACGCGAAACGGGTTGGAGCCGCGATCGAGGATGACGGCCTTGAACGTCGCGATGCCGATGTCCGACGTCATGTCCCAGACCGCGACCTCGACGTCTGCTTCGTCGAAGCGTCGCAGCAGGCGGACGCACTCGGGATCGGTGATCGTGCTCAAATCAACCCGCAGACGAGCCTGCTGCTCGAGCGGGTGGAGCCGGAAGAGCGCGGCGGCGTCGCGTTCGATCACTTCGCAGAGACCGTGCGAAATGGCCTCCAGCGGATGGTTGCCCGACGCCAGACCATTGGAGCTCATCACGAAGCAGCCGCTGCCCGTGGGGAACGGCATGGTGAAGTTGTTGTGGACGAGCTCGAAGGGAAGCCACAGCGGCCGGGACGTGAACAGGTCCATCCCGGCGATCCAGAGCAGGCTGTAATCGGGATGAAACGGGCTCACGGAGACGCGCGGCAAGGCCTCCACCCGCACCAGTTCGTGGGAGAACCGCAGGTCGTTCCACGAGCCGAGCTTGAGCGGATGACCGATGCGCTCGGCGTGGAACAGCTCGGCGGCCTCCATCAGCCCTGACGCACGCGCAGCGTCCAGGGTCGTCCCTTTCCCCTGCGAGACGGCGAGAGACCGTGAGTTGGGGCGACACACCTGGACGACCGGAATCCCGATGCAGTCGAGTCCCGTCACGTGCGCGACGCGCGTGATACCCAGCGGGCCGCTGAGCGCCAGGACGCGAGCGGCCGTCTCCGCCGGATCGACGAGGCGATGGGTACCGCGGGTGAAGCGCTTGGGTGTGGTTGACTTCGTAGTAACCAGCTCTGCTGCTCCGGGTGATACGGACGTTTGCCTCGTCGGCCGGGCCTCGGGTGGCTCGGTCGTACCAGCTATCTGGTATCCTTCTTTGGGTCGTCTTTGCCCTGGTCCTTCAGGACGGCCTTCAGGTTGACGATCGTGCAGATGTGCCCAATGCCGACAGCCAAGTCCGGCGGGATGTGCGCCAAGTATGTTCCGAATCGGGTGAGCTGGTCGAGCATGCCTGCGCCTCCCGCATCCTTCACCTCGTTAGCCTCGGTCTGCCACTGCTCCCGGTTGATCTTGTAGTACTTGCCGTCGTCCCCAGCGACGATGATCGTGTACCGGGGATCGGCGACTCCCTGATCCTTGCTAGATGCCATATGGACCTCCTCCTGTTGCTTGTCTCCCGAGGATTGAATCTTCGTGCTCACGGAGCGCGCTGCCCCGGTAGAATCTCCAAGGCGGGCGACCCACGTGGAGACCGCGGAAACGTGTTCGCGGCGTAGGCCTCTCCATCGTCTTCGATGCGTCGGCGAGCTGCGATTCTCGCGAGGCCTTCGGCGGGTGTCAAGATAGTTGTCGCTTGAAGATTACGACGTGAGTGCGTCGTCGTTTGCCGCCGATGAGTCCCAATCAAGGATTTCGCGCACTTTCCCGATCAGGTCGCGCCGCCCTCGGCTCCAGCCGTTCCGCCAAGTAGTGAGACCGATAGCCATCGCCGGTATCTCAACGTACCAGGACGCCCGCCGAACTCGGGATTGGGCTTTCGCCAGGGGCGAGGGCTGTATGCCTCCGTGCACTCCGGCTCCGCTCCGGTGCTCGCGAAACCTCGCCACTGGCTCAAGGAACGGCCGGGCTCGACGGGGGCAGCTCGAAGGGACGGGGATGGGTTCAGATGCCACCCGTCCGGGGTTCATGCGCATTGAAGGCTGGGTTGAGTGTTCTGGAAGTAGGGGGCTGGCTGAAGATGTTCCACGACCTTGGCTCGAGCCAGGTTGTCGGCGAGCAGTATGTTGTAAAGCTCGTTGTTCTTCAGGGCATCCAAAGGATCGCGGAGGCCGTTCTGGCTTTCTCCCGGTGGGGCAATCCAGAACTCGTTCAGCGTGTTGAGGGGGCCCGTGATGTTCTGAAAGATCCCGATGTTCTGCCAGCCCAGCTCTGCGAGAGTGGGGAGCAGGGCGCCGATACCGAACAGGTAGGCCCCCAACTTCTTGGTCGAAAACTGCCGGGTGACTCGGGAGTAGCGAAGGTTGGGGTTGCTGTCGAACGGAACTCGTGGGAACGGAACGATCGTGGCGATGCTCTGGAATTCTAGACTGATGAGTCCGTTGATCTCGGTGTAGAGCTGATCGTCGGCGGACCGGGCCATGATGTCGGCAAGTGCGAGCTTGCTCGGATCGGGCATCATGAACAAATTGACGTAGCGTCTCGTTGGTCCTTTTAGATCGTTTGCCAGTGTAGGATGTATGGCGGTTCGGAAGAGCTCGTTGCCTATGTGCTCGGATGGGCTCGGTGTGCGCAGCGCAGAGATCATGTAGGCGTCCCAGCCTGGGTCGAGGCGCTGGAACGACCCCAGTTCTTGAAACTCCCTCACCCTTTCTTCGAACAGCTCTGCCCTTCTCTCAGGGACTATGATGTCGGCGTAGAGTGCGTATGTGATCATGGGAGACCTTTAGCTCTGCTCGATTCGCTTCGGGAGTCGTAGGGCGTGCTCGGCGTAGGGGCGAGCCGCCTATATCAAAACTCTTGAATCGTCTCTGGCGATCAGCACGCGCCGACTACATCACGAGCCACGCTGCCCGCGCGAAGAGTCTCGCCCAGCCTACCCACTATCTCGACGTCACGTTCGGAGAAGAGCGAGCAGCCCCGACGCGCGCGCGGCGTCCAGGGTCTCGTCCCTTTCCCCTGCGAGACGGCGAGAGACCGTGAGTTGGGGCGACACACCTGGACGACCGGAATTCCGATGCAGTCGAGCCCCGTCACCAGGAACCGATGCTCCCGGTCTTTCGCCGCGAGGCGCTGGGCGCTGCGCCGTTATTGGCCGCCTCCGCCTTCCTCGGTGTCCTTGCTCGGGTTGTTCTGCAGGATGCTCTTCAAATTGACGATGGTGCACACCGACCCGATGCCGACGTACCTCTCCGTCGGGATGAAGGCGAGGTAGGAGCCCCATTCGATCAGCTGATCAACGACACCTTGCTCCGCTGGTGTGATCGGTGTGCCATGCTCCTGCCACTGACTACCAGTGAGTTTGTAGTACTTGCCGTCTTCAGCGGCGATGATGATCGTGTTCCTGGGGTGGTCCAGGTCGGGTGTCGGTTTCGTTTCGTTGGACATGGTAGCTCCTCCTATTGTTGTTGCGCATTCTTCAGTTGACGGGTCGCGAACTCACGAACCGTCATCATTCGACCGGGGACCAATTCCAATGCCGCACGAGGGGAGGCTCGATAGCCCCGCGCGGTGTTCAGCATCAGCGCTGCGAATGCCTCCTCGATTGGGTTTTGGGCTCCCGCGAGCTGGGCTTCCAAGGCCCCCTCGGGAACGAACTCCAGCTCGACCTTTGGGCCCCCCAGCTGCTCGAACAGGCGGACCACGTCGAGTTGGCTCAGAGCGTCAGGGCCTCCCAGCGGCAACGTCTTGTCCCGGAGGGCGGGGACTTCCAAAGCCGCTACCGCGAAGCGCGCCACGTCGAGGAAGGACACCCAGTTGACCGGTTGTTGCCCGTCACCCAGGATGCGGGCCTTGCCATGCACCGGGTCGAATCCCAAGGCGGGGCTCAGCCAGACTTCCATGAAGTCGAGCGGTTGGAGGATGGTGTGCGCCATCTCACTCTCCTCGACGGCGCGCTCGACGGTGCGCTTCGCCCGCTGCAGAGCGCAGTCGACATGCAGAGGAGCGAACGACACGTGGACGAAATGGTCGACCCGTGCATTGCGGGCGGCGTTGACCAGAGCGAGGTGTCCCTGTTCGTCGACAGACTCGATCGAGTCGCCTGGTTGTCGAGAGAGCGTCGCGCTGGCCGTGCTGATTACGGCGCGCACGCCGTCACACGCGGCTGCCAAAGAGTCTGGCGACTTGAGATCCCCAACTACCGTTTCGGCACCCTGCTCTCGCAGGGTGGCTTGGACGGATGAGTCGGAAGATGCGCGAACGAGCGCCCTCACAGGCACGTCGGCGGCTCTGAGTAAGCGAACGATCTCTCGTCCGAGTAGACCGGTAGATCCAACGACTAGAATCATGGGTTGGCTCATTTCAAATAGGAGTCCATTGTGTCGCGCCACTCTTGATCGGGTAGCGTGTCGAGTTCTTCGCAGATCTTCTCCATCCAGGGCCCGCTCCCGTTCAAGCCGCCCGCTTTGCGGACCAGCTCGTAGAACGTCCCGGGGGTGTTCTCGAAGCGGTTTTCAGTGTACCAGACCTCGGTCACGCTGTTGAGCGGACCGGTCAACGCTTGATACGCGCCACAGTTGATCCATCCGTTCGATTCCAGGAGCGGTACGGGGATGCCGCTCTTGTACACGAAGGCTCCGAGATTCCGCACCGGGAATCGACGATGGACTTCGATGAACGTTCCCGTGTTGCCGGCAGGCGAAGGTGGACGGGCGACGGACACCAAGTTCTGGATCTCGCGAACGACGATGCTGTTCGCCGCTACGTACACGTTGTCATCCGTCAACCTTTGCATGACCTCCGCGAGGCCAGGAGGATCGGGGACGTCCCAGATGTTCACGAAGCGGACACAGTTCTCGGTCTGTGTGCTTCCCTTTGCCAACGTCCGTGAACCGCGCTCGCGTCCTCGCTCCAGGCTGCGGGGCTTCCGCCCCCGCAGCCCATATCGCAACTTCCAGCCGAATGGCGCGAAGATTTCGCGAAGTCTAGGGTCGTTGACGACGTTCTCGAAATCCTGGGCGTTCT
>Ga0079224_100001600_pt1 | contig 26350 bp, 20 predicted proteins | sample Stecom2015_FD_80414 | JGI IMG/M metagenome (GOLD analysis project Ga0079224, IMG submission 80414) | Agricultural soil microbial communities from Utah to study Nitrogen management - Steer compost 2015 | ecosystem: Environmental > Terrestrial > Soil > Agricultural land | place: USA: Utah... | reverse complement strand
TGATTCGCGAGACCGGGGCGCTCGTTCGCCTCGATCATCACGTAGCGGTCGCCGTCCGGCGCGTCGACGATGAAATCGAGTCCGACGACCGGAATCTCGAGCGCTCGGGCGACCTCTCTCGAGACGGAAGCGAGGGCCGGAGAAAGATCGGCCGTCACGTCGTGCAGCGTCCCGCCCGTGTGCAAGTTCGCCGTCGCGCGCACCTCGAGCTCGACGCCTTCGGGGAGCACGTCATCGAGCGAGTACCCGCGCCGCGCGACGGCGCGCTTCGTCTCGTCATCCAACGGGATCGAGCTTTCTCCGCCGGTCGCCGCCTCTCGCCGCCGGCTCTGCTTCTCGATCAGCTCGCGCACCGAATGCCGGCCGTTGCCGATGACCGCTGCCGGCTTGCGTACCGCGGCCGCGACGACCTCGTAGTCGATCAGCACGACGCGCAGGTCCTGCCCCTCGACGAACTCTTCGAGCACGACGTCCTCAGACAGCGCGGCGGCCCGGCGCACCGCCGTTTCGAGCTCCTCCGGATCCGCGATGTTCACGCTGACGCCCCGCCCCTGCTCGCCGCGCGCAGGCTTCACGACGAGCGGGCCGCGGCGCGCGAGAAACGCTTCGTTCTCGGCGCGCGTCCCGGCCCGCCGCTGCTCCGGCACGCGGACGCCGATCTTGCGCATCACGCGCTGCGTGACCAGCTTGTTGTCGCAGCGGCTCATCGCGACGGCGCTCGTCAGCTCGCTCAGCGACTCCCGGCACATCACGCGCCGGCCGCCGCTTTGCAGCGCGAAGTAGCCTTCCTCGGCGTCGACGACCTCGACCGCGATGCCGCGGCGTACGGCCTCGTCGACGATGATCTTCGCGTACGGGTTGAGCTCCTGGTCCGGCTGTTTGCCGAGATAGAGGTCGCGGTTGATCGCGTTGCGGCGCTTAACGCAGAACGCCGGCACGCGCCTGAAGCCGAGATCCTCGTACAGGCGGATCACGCCGACGTTGTCGTGCATCACCGAAAGATCCATGAATGCGCGTCCCCGCGCCGCATAGAAGTCCGCGATGTGCGCGACGAGGGCGCGTCCGATGCCGGGGTGCGGCGCCTGCGGATCGACCGCGAGGCACCACATGCTCGAGCCGTTCTCCGGGTCGTCGAACGCCTCGGCATGGTCGACGCCCATCACGGTGCCGAGAGCCCGCGACGTCGCGGGATCCTCCGCGACGAACCACGACAGCGCCTTCGACTTGCGATGCCGCCATACGAAGGCCGCGTCCGCCGAGACCATTCGGCAGCTCGAGAGCAGCCGCGGAATCTCGCCGGCATCGGCACGCCGGCAAGCCTGCCGGATCCGAAAGCCCGCCGGCAGCACGCGTCCGGGCAGATACTCGCCGAGCGACAGCCGGTACGTATGCGACGGATCGAGAAAGAGCTCCTGCGGCGCCATCGCGACGACGACATGCGGATCGCGCAGGTACAGCGCGAGGTTGCGCCGGCCCTCCTGCTCGTCGCCGAGCGCCGCGATCAGCCGCTCGTTGCTCGCGAACGTGTGCGCGAAGATCAGCTTGCCCCAGCCGCAGTCGACGCTCGCGTCCTCGGCAAGCGGCTCGCCGAGATAGCGCGGCTCGCCCGAGCGCCAGGGCTCGATCGAAATGCTTTTCGCGCGGTCGGTTCGTCTCATCGTCACCCCGTCAGATTCCGTGCGTCTGCAGCCACGTCTCGAGCGCGGCGATTTGCCAAAGCTTCGAGCCGTTCAGCGGCGTCAGGTGCTCGGCCGGCGACTCGAGCAGCTCGTCGACGTACTCCCGCCGAAAGATGCCGCGCTCCCGCGCGGCGCGGCCGTTCAATGCGTCCTTCACGAACTCGAGGCTCTCTCCCCGCAAGTACTTGAGCTCCGGCACCGGAAAGTAGCCCTTCTTTCTGTCGATGACGTCGCTCGGCAGGATCGCGCGGGCGGCTTCCTTCAGCACGAACTTGCCTCCGAACGACACCTTGAGCTCGGGCGGGATCGCGGCGGCCATCTCGACGACCTCGTGGTCGAGGAACGGCACGCGCGCCTCGAGGCCGCTCGCCATCGTCATGTTGTCGACCCGTTTCACCGGGTCCTCGACGAGCATCACCGTGGTATCGAGATGCAGCGCCTTGTCGACCGGCTGAGTCGCGGACGAGGCGGCGAAGTGCCGCTCGACGAACCGGAGGCTATGGTCGACCCCGACGAATTCGGGCTCGAGCACGCGCCGCATCTCGTCGTGATCGCGATCGAAGAACTCGCGCGCGTAGTCCGAGACCGGATCCTCGCTGGCGAGCAGCGGCGGATACCAGTAGTAGCCGCCGAAGATCTCGTCCGCGCCCTGGCCGCTCTGCACGACCTTCACGTGCTCCGACACCTCGCGGCTCAGCAGGTAGAACGCGATGTTGTCGTGGCTCGTCATCGGCTCGGACATTGCGGCGAAGCAGGCCGGCAGATGCTCGACGAGCCCCGCGGAGTCGACGCGGATCTGGTGATGCGTCGTGCCGAACGTCTTCGCGATCAGATTCGAGTACTCGAACTCGTGACCCGCCTCCCCGCCGGCCGACTCGAACCCGATCGAGAACGTCTCGAGCTTGTGCGCCCCGAGCCTTGCAAGCAGACCAACGACGAGGCTCGAGTCGACCCCGCCCGAAAGCAGCACCCCGACCGGGACGTCGGCGACCATGCGGCGCTCGACGGCCTGCCCGAGCGTGTCGAGCACCTGCGCCTTCAGCGCCGCGAACTCGGTCTTGGCCTTACCGTTACGCTTGAACGCCGCGGACCAGTAGCGCTCGGCGCGTCGCGTCCCGTCCGGCTCGATCGTCATGCGCGTCGCCGGAGGCACCTTCTCGAAGCCGTTTAAAATCGTAAGCGGCGCAGGCACTACGGAGTGAAAGCTCATGTAATGGTGCAAGGCGACGGGATCGATGTCCGGCCGCGACTCCTCGGCCGCGAGCAGGGCCGGAAGCGACGACGCGAGACGCAGCCGCCCGCCCGCCTCCCGCAGATAAAGCGGCTTGATGCCGAGGCGGTCGCGGGCGACGAACGCGCGACCGCTCTGCCTCTCCACGATGACGAACGAGAACATGCCGTTGAAGCGCTCGACGCAGCGCGCACCCCACTCCGCATACGCCTTGAGGATGACCTCGGTGTCGCTCGTCGTTCGGAAGCGGTGGCCGAAATCCTCGAGCTCTCGCCGCAACGGCTCGAAGTTGTAGATGCAGCCGTTGAAGACGATCACGAGGCCGAGCTCCTCGTCCACCATCGGTTGCGATGCCCGCTGGCCGAGGTCGAGGATCTTGAGTCGCCGGTGGCCGAGCGCGACGTGCCGGTCGCCGAAGACGCCTTCCCCGTCCGGCCCGCGTGCGGCCTGACGCTCGATCATGCGCTCGACAGCGGCGGTGTCGGCCGGCCGTCCGTCGAAGCGAAACTCTGCTGCAATTCCACACATAACAAATAGTTGGATAACTTAATTAGATTGGATATCACTGGACGAAACGGCCGCCGCGTCCGCGCCCGCATCGCCTGCCGCAAGCATCGGCGCGGCGTCGATCTCGTCCGCGGACATCATCGTCACAAGGCGGCGCAATGTTTCGGAGATCGCTGCCTGCTCGGACGCGGGCAGCGCGCGAAGCTTTGACAGAAAGCTCTGCTGAAGCGGCGGCGGCGCCTGCGCAAGAAGGGCCTTCCCGGCGGGGGTCAGGCAGACGACCACGCTTCGCTTGTCGTCGACCTGCCGCCTCCGCTCGACCAGCCCCCTGGCTTCGAGACGGTCGAGAATGCCCGTTACGGTCGCGGGACTCAGCGACAACGCGATCGCGAGTGCGCCGGAGCGCATCTCACCCTTCGCCAGTTGAGTCAGGCACAGCAGCTGCGGACCGCTGAGCCCGTGGCCGACCATCAATTGGCGGCTGTAGAGGTCGACCGCCCGAATGATTCGGCGCAGCGACCGCAGGATCTCCTCCTCGTAGCTCGAGACCGCGATCGTCGCCGGTTGCCGTGTTCTGCGCTTCGCCATCTGATACTTCGTGTACGAAATATTTGTATTCTAACGGTCGCTTCGAGCGCATGCAAATGCGCGCCGTCATTGACCGTTTTCTGTCTCCCTTTCGGGACAGGTTTGTCGCGGGAGGGGGCTCTTGTAGATTCCCTTTGCGCGCAGTGCGACCAGCGCCGAGCTGCGCGCCAGCTGAAAAGGGCAAATCCGCCGCGAGGCGGAGACGCAAAACCACCGGTCTTGAGGCAAGAGGGGCCTGAAGACAGCGGGGTTGCCAGCACGAGTCCGCTTTCGCCGGAAACGGCCGAGATCGTTCGCCTGCCTCCCGCTCCGTTCATTCCCCCTGCCCCAAGAGCCGACTGGTTCGCCCGCCGGCGCTCGAACCAAGCATGGGGGTCACTCGTCAATGGGGATCAACGTTCGGAGAGCGAGGCTCTCACTCGTTTTACTTAGCAGCGCAGTTCTGGCCGCTTGCGGCGGCGACGACGGACCGGATACGGGCGCGGCGGACCCGATCGCCGGGGGACCGCCGGTCACCGGCAGCCCGTCGCCGGGCACGCCGCCCTCGTCCGGCGGCGAGGACCCGCCGGCGACCGATACGCCGCCGAGCTCGGGCTCGGACGATTCCCCGGTCGTGAAGAACTCGGCGCCGACGATCCAGGGCACGCCGCAACCGATCGTCCTGCAGGAAACGCCCTACGCGTTCGAGCCCGACGCATCGGATGGAGACGGCGACATCCTCCACTTCAGCATCTCGAACCCGCCGCCGTGGGCCCAGTTCGAGCCGACGACCGGGCGGCTGCACGGCACGCCTTCGGCCGCGGACGTCGGCACGTACGCCGACATCAGGATCACGGTCACGGACGGAGCGGACGACGCCGCTCTCGAGCCGTTCAGCATCACCGTCACCGCAGTCGCGACCGGCGCGGTCGAGCTGAGCTGGACGGCACCGACCGAGAATGACGACGGCTCGGCCTTGAGCGATCTCGCCGGCTACAAGATCTACTGGGGCACGGAGCCGGACGAGTTCTCCAACTCGGTGACGATCGACAATCCGGGCGTCGTGACCTATGTGCTCGAGAATCTCGTGCCGGCCACGTATTACTTCGTCGCCACGGCGTTCAACTCGGAAGGCGCGGAAAGCGATCCGTCCGATATGACGAGCCTGACGATCTCGTAGCTTCGACGAGTAGTCGATCTCCGGCCCCCGGCGGCGCCGGGCCCCGGCCCTAACGGCCCGGGCCCGGCCGGTCGCCCTCGTCCGGCTGGTCGCTGCGGCCCGGGAGTCGACGATCGAGCTCGTCCTCGTCGATATCCTCGATCTCGACCCACTTGCGGCGCGACCCTCTGCCGACGACGACACGAACGCGCTCGCGCTCGATGTCGAGCACATCGGCAAGCAGACTCTCTACCGCGGCATCGTCGCGCCCTTTCGTCGGGCCCGCGACGACGCGCATCTTCAATGTGCCCTGCTCCCATCCGAGCAGCTCGTCGCCGGATGACAGCCTGCTGACCGCCACAGGAATCCGTACGAACGGCCTGGGCCTCAACGCTCTAACCAAGATCTCGCCCTCTCGTCGGGTAAAACCGCTCCGATGGAACGGTCGCGGCTCGAGCGCGGAGGATCCGCTTCCCGGCCGCTGCGGAATGAACATCAACGATCGTCGTCGACGATCGTCACTCGCGCGCTCTCGAGCGCGCCGTTCTGATTACCTTCGGCCGACAGCACTCCGACATGAATCTCGAAGTGCTCTCGGCGCTCTTCAACCAGTGAATCCGATGTGATCGGCACGTAGAGCACCTTGACCGCCTCTCCGTCGCCGAAACGCTCGACGCGCCGGCCCAAATCAGCGTAGTCGTCGCCGCTTCGCGCGCTGCCTTCCCGCGTCCACCACGCGAACGACAGACTACCCCGCGCATCGTCCCGCTCGATCTCGACGGCCGCGACGCCTTCGCTCTCGGAAACGACGTACTCGCTCCGCGAGAACCGGATGCGTGCGGCGCCGGGCGCAGCCGCCGCCGTCGGGGCTTCGGCCTCGTCAGTCGCCCGTGCGGATTCGCTCGCTCGAATCCCGGACCGGGCGAGCTGTGCGCCGCTCGTCGTCTCGTCCCCGCCCGATACTCCGGTTTCGGCGGCTCCGCCATCCGCTGCCGGAGGAGGCTCGAGCGCCGGGCCGATATCGTCTGCGCCGATACGGTTGAGCTCTTCTTCTTCGAAAAGTTCCGCATCGGGTATTGCGTCGTCCTCGGTGCCGCCGCTCGCCGGCCGCACAGAATCTGCTTCCGTTTCAGTAACTTCCGCTGCGCCGACACGCTCCCCGGCGATATCCGGAACGTCGACGCGTTCCTCCGCGATATTCCCGGAGTCGACGCGCTCGCCGACCTTGTTCCACATCGCAGCGAGCGCGGTGCCGGCCCGCTCGAGCCGAGTTTTCGCGCCTGCGAGGCCCTCGCGGGTCAGGTCCGCGGCGCGGCCCGCGCTCGCCTCGACGCTGGCCTGCAGATCCGGCATCTCTCCGGCCCGCTGATTCCAATACCGCAGACCGCCCGCCGCGAGCGCCGCAATCCCCGCGACGAGCACGGCGGCGAGCGCCGCGCGCTTCAATCCGCCGCGTCGCGCATCGCTCACGCGGTCCGGCCCGCTCCCGCGCCGCGGCGCCCGGGGCTCGGGCAAATCGAGCGCGGCGAGCAGACGGCGAACGCTCGAAATCCTGCCGTCGCGCAGCGATAGCGCGGACTTCAGCGCTTTCCAGCGCTTGCGGCTCAGCCCGTCAATCGGCTCGGGCTCGTCGGCTTTCGAGCGAGGGTAAAGCGTGCCGATCGGCGGCGGCCTGCCGGACATCAGCTCGTACGCGAGCGCCGCAAGCCCGCGAACGTCATCGCGCGGAGCCACCGCGAATGGCGCCGTCTTCGCGAGACACGCGGATGTGAACAGGAGGCGCACCTCGCCCCGTTCCGTGATCAGCACGTTCTCGGGGCGGATGTCGCCGTGCACGACGCCTCTCGCGTGGGCATAGACGAGCGCATTGCCGACCGCGCGAACGACGCCGAGAGCGTCCGCCTCGCAAACGGTTTCCGGCAGAAGACTTTCGATCACGCTGCGAAGCGATTCGCCGTCGACCCATTCGAGCACGAGGAAGGCGGTGTCGCCGTCGCGCTCGAGGCTGAACGTCCGAACGATATTCGGATGCGACAGCAGGCGGACGTTCTCGAGCTCGCGCTCGAAAGCGCGGAGCTGCTCCGCGCTGCGCGCAATGTCCGGCGGCAGGATCAGGGCGGCGACATGCGGGCGGCCGTCCTGCCCGCGCAGCCGGTCACGCGCCCGGTAGATCGTCCCGAGGCGCCCCTGCTCGAGCTTCTCCTCGAGCACGAACCGATCGCACAGCACGGCCGGGACACGGCGCGCCCCGGCCTCCGGCTTCTCGGACAATGCGGTACTTTCGCCAAGCATGCTCAGTCTTCGGTCTTCAGCCCTCAGCGTCCAGACGGGAGCGGAGCGTCCAGCCGGGCGCCGCTCGCACGGACGGGAGCAACTTGCGTGCCACCGGCGCCGAGCGAGGCGCCGGCGGTGGATCGAGCGGGATCATCCGGACGTCGCCCGCGGATAGTCCGGATACTCTGCCGAGCCGGCGGCGCGCGACGCCTGCCCGGCCTCGTCCTCCTGCTCCCGGCGCCGCGCACGCGCTTCGACGACGTCGGCCACCTTGTACTCCTTCAAGTCTTTCGCGTGAGTGAAGATGATCAGCTCGCCGAGCAGGCCGAGCGCGAAGAGCTGGACTCCGAGGACGAGAAGCAGGCAGCTCAAGAGGAGCGCGGGCCGGTCGGCCAGCGGCATCTCGAACAGCATTCGCTGCACGATCAGCACACCGACGAACAACGCGCCGACCGCGAACGTCGCGCTGCCGATCATCCCGAAGAAGCGCAGAGGCTTCTTCGTGAAGCGAGTGAGGAAAAACACGGTGAACAGGTCGAGCAAGCGGTGCACGTACTCGCGAAGGCGATATCGGCCGCGGAACTCGTCCTGCGGCGACTGCGCGACCTCGACCTCCCGAACGGCGAACCCCTGCTGGGCGGCGAGCACGGGCAGGAGCCGATGCTGGTCGCCATAGATCGTGATCTCCTTCGCTACGCGCCGGCTCATGATACGGACGCTGCAGCCGAGATCGTGGAACGACTGGCGCGTGATCGCGCGCAGCAGCGCGTGAAAGCCGTCCCGGCGCAGCGCCTCGAAGCGGCCGCTGCGGCGCGGCCAGCGATGCGCAACGACGAGATCGGCGTCGGCTGCAGCCGCGACGAGCTTCGGAAACTCGTTCGAGTCCACTTGAAAGTACGCGGGCAACGTCATCAGTCGCGCCCCGTCCGCGTTTGCGAATCCGACCATCAGCGCCGTCGCCTCGCCGAAGCTCTTACCGAGCTTGACGATCTCGATAGGCTCGCCGTCCGCCCGCAGCTCCGCGAGCCTGCGCCCCTCGTCTCGGTCGCCGTCGAGCACATAGATCATCTCGTACGTCAGTCCGCATCGATCGAGGCCGCGCCTGTAATCGTGATGCAGCGATTCGATGTCGTCGACCCGCTTGCCGACGGGAATGACGACCGAAAGCTCTACTCGCCTCATAGTCCTTCTTTCGCCTCGTCGATGAGCGCCGCGCGCGCGGCGAGAGATGGCGTTTCGTCGGCTCGGGCTGATCGCGAATCCGCACCGACGCGGGCTCCGCCCGACGCCTGCTCGTCGGAGCGCCCACCCGGATCGAGCTCGTCGAACGTCGCGGCCGCGGGCGCCTCGGGAACGCCGAGGCCCGTCAGGCGCTGCGCAGTCAGCATCGACATCCTGTCCTCGCGGCTGTCGCCGGTCTTGTAGACGAGCTCGCCGATCATCCCGATCATCAACAGGAAGAACGCGAGCGCACCAAACAGCACGCCGATGCCCGCTATCGGAGTCGAGAACGGCTGCTCGAGGGCAAGCAGCCGATAGAGGCTCGCTCCGAGACTTGCGGTCGAGATCAATAGTGCCGGCAATGCGAGCAGCGCGAACCACCCGGCCGGCCGGGATGCGAATCCGATGATCGTCTTCACGGCCAGCAGATCGAGCAGCACGCGATAGACCCGAGACAGACCGTACTTCGACGAGCCATGCCGGCGCGCGTGATGCCGCACCTTGATCTCGGCGAGCCGCGGCCCGGCGAGCGAGGCCATCGCCGGGATGAAGCGGTGCATCTCGGAGTAGAGCGGAATTCTCTTGATGACGTCCGAGCGGTAGGCCTTGAGCGAGCAGCCGTTGTCGCGGATCGGAACCCCGGTAACCTTGCCGATCAGCGCGTTCGCGATCCGTGACGGCACCTTACGGGTCCACAGCTTGTCCTTCCGGTCGTGCCGCCAGCCGACGACGATGTCGTAGCCCTCCTGCATCGTCGCGAGGAAGCGCGGGATATCGAGCGGGTCGTTCTGCAGATCGCCGTCCATCGTCACGAGCACGCGCCCGCGCGCGTGCTCGATGCCGGCCGCCATCGCCGCCGTCTGCCCGTAGTTGCGGCGCAGCTTTACGACCCGAACCTCGGGGTGAGCCGCGGGCAGAGACGCCGCAGCCGCGAACGTCGCATCGGAGCTGCCGTCGTCGACGAGCAACACCTCGTACCTGACGCCGGTTGGCCCGAGCGCGGAGCGGATCGCCTCCCACAGCGGCAGCACGTTCGCCTCCTCGTTGTAGAGCGGAACGATCACGGACAGCTCGACATCCTCTCGAGCGTCGCGGCCGCCGGGCTGCGGCGGCCGCATCGCGTCGTCCGTCCGCTCGTCGCTCACTTCGCGCCCCCGGCCACCCGCGCTGCGCCGACGCGTGCGCCCGCGATCCGACGATGCTCCCGGATGACCGATTCGAAAACTTCCTCGTAGCGGCGGGCGCAGCGATCGATGTAGAACTCGCCGGCCCGCTCGCGATTCGCCCGACCCATCTGCCGCCGCAAACGGGGGTCGGAGAGGAGCCGCCGGCAGCGATCCGTGAACGCAGGCTCGTCGTCCAGGGGCACGAGGTATCCCGTCCGGCCGTCCTGCAGGAAATCGCGCTGCCCGCCCCGCTCATAGCAGACGATCGGCAAACCGCTCGCCATGGCCTCGAGGAAGACGAGGCCGAAGCCCTCGTGTTCGCTAGTCGACGCATACACGTCGGAGATCGCAAGCAGCTCGAACTTGGTCTTCTCGTCGACGGCGCCGACGAAGTGCACGCGATTGGCGACGCCGAGGCGCCGGGCCATGTCTCGCAGCTCCTGCTCTCGCGGGCCGTCACCGACGAGGACGAGCCTCACGCGGTGATCCTTGAGCTCCGCGAGGACAGCGATCAGCCGGTCGAACCGCTTACGGTCGATCAGCCTGCCGATGCTGATCATGAGCAGATCGCGATCGACGAAGCCATGCACGTCGCGGTTACACTCGACTGCGGGCGGCTTCGCGATACCGAGCGGGATCACGTGAGGCTGCAGCTCGGGCGCGAAGTAGCGTCGCAGGTTGTCGCGGGTATCGGAAGACTGCGCCACGACGGCATCTGCGCCGAGCGCAATACGGCGGACGCTCGCTCGGAGCACCGCATGGCTGTGCGCCGACGAGCGTTTGCTCGGGTCGTAGAGATCTCCGCCGTGCACCGAGAGCACATTGGGCGCTCCGGCCGCACGACTGACGGCGTGACCGACCGGTCCGGTCGGCAATGCAAAGTGGGTGTTGATCACGTCGAACGCCTCGGCGCGAACGAGGTGGCGCCCGGCGAGGGTTCCGGTAGCAAGGTATACGAGCATCGACGGGAAATTCGCAACCGCCCGCCGTCGCCGGAACCAGACAGGCACGCGTAGCACCCGGACTCCGTCGACCTCCTCCGTCTCAGGCAGCCCTTGCGCCCGCGAGGTCAACACACTGACGTCGTGCCGCTTTGCGAGCTCCGCCGCCAACGCCGCGTTCACGACTCCCCCGCCGCCTCCAAGAGGCGGATACTCGTAGTTGCAGAATAGGATTTTCATCGAGCGCCTCCCGCAGGAACCGAGCGTTTGGTTCGCGTCGGCACCTCGCACCTCTTGCCGTTCATTGCTTCTCCTTGTTGCAGCCGGTCTCGCGAGAACCGGCACGGCTTCCTTCTGGTCGCTCGGCGTCGCGTACTCGCGGAGAAACGCACGAGCTCACGGCGCTCTCCGCGTCGCTGTCGTACGCGCGACACACGACAGCACTCGTCATTCAATCTGCGTGCCAAAAGGCGGGAGCGCGTGCTCGGTTGTCGCCAGGCAGCGAACAACGCGGCCGGACGCAAGCAAGCTTTGGGAGCGCGAACGAAAAGTTTGGAAGGCTCCGGCTACGTACGATTACGGACGCCGGTCGGCGCAAAGGCCCTTTTCTTGCATTGATCGAGCGGGGGCGCAGCCCGCACAGACTCTAAATAAGGAGGTACAGCAAGCAGATGGCTACCGAAATGCAAGAACGAGAACGCGCGGAGCACATCGCGGCAGCGGCGACGGCGACGCCAATCGGCGACGCGTTGCACGAGCGGCGCAGCAAGACCCTCGCGGCGCGGCTCGAGCCGTTCGATTCGTACTGGCAAGCGCCGGCTGACGTGGAGAAGGGATACGCGTCCTTTCGACAGTACTACCGCCACAACTACCTTCCGCACATGCCCGATAACCGCGCCGCGCGCATTCTCGTCGTGAGCTGCGGCCCCGGGTATCTCGTGAACGTGCTGCACGAAGCGGGCTACACGAACGTGATCGGCATCGACTCCGACCCGGAGAAAGTCGCCCACGGCATCAAGCGCGACCTCGACTGCCGAACTGCACGTGCTTTCGAGTTCGTGGAATCGAGCACCGAGCCGTTCGACGTCATCATCGCCGAGCAGGAGCTGAACCATCTGACGCTCGACGAGCAGATCGAATTCTTGACGTTGTGCCGCAAGTCGCTCCGCCCCGGCGGCTTCGTCTTCGTCTACGGATTGAACGGCGCGAACCCGCTCGTCGGCTCCGAAAACCTGTCACACAACATCGATCACTTCAACACGTTCACCGAGCACAGCCTCGGACAGGTGCTGAAGCTCGCCGGCTTCGACAACATCAGAACACTGCCGCTTGCGATCTACGTGTTCTGGAAGAACCCGCTGAACTATGTGGGTCTTGCGTTCACGGGCGCGATGGAGCTGTTCTTCAAGGCCGCATACAAGATGTACGGCAAGAACGTGAATATTTTGACGAAGAAGATCGCCGCGATCGCCAGCTGATACCGGGAGCCCGCGGGACGGCTCGAGCAGCTCGGAAAGCCGGCTTACAGGTAGCCCTGCGCTCGGTACCAGGCGGCCGTCTCGCGTGCCCCGTCATCGAACGATACCGTCGGCCGATAGCCGAGCAGGCGCTCGGCCTTCTCGAGCGAGAAGAAAAATCGCTTTACGAAGAAGTCGAGACGCCGACGATGCCACGGCGGCGAGATGCCGAAGGGCCGGCACCCGGTTTCGCACATCAGGGCCGCGACGAGGAAGGGTCCGAGCGGTAGCTTCACGCTGCGCAGCGGCTTGCCGAGCGCCGCGGCGACTCGCTCGATGATCTCGCGGGTCGCGAGCACGTCCTTTCCGGCGAGCACGATTGTCTCGCCGACCGCCTCGGGCATCGTCGCTGCCAGCTCGAGGCCCGAGACGAGATCGTCGACATAGACCGGATGGTGCTCGTTCGTTCCGCTGCCGATGATGGGTACGATGCTGCTGTCGACCAAGCGAAACAGCTTCGCGAGCCGCCCGTCGCCCGGACCGTACGTCTCCGAGATACGCACGATCGTCCAGCCGAGCCGGTCGCCGCGCCGCACGACCTCGCGCTCGGCCTCGAGCTTCGTCTCGGCGTAAATGTTCTCGGGGCGGGTGACCGACGTCTCGTCGAGGCACCCGTCCCGGGCCGAGCCGTATACGCCGATCGTGCTGCCGTAGACGAACCGCTTGACGCCTGCTTCCTCGCAAGCATCGAGCAGGTTGCGCGTTCCATGAACGTTAACCGCCCGAAAATACTCGGCGCCGACATTCGATTCGTGCTGCGCCGCGGCAAGATGGAAGACGGTATCGGCGCTCGAGACGAGCTGACGCAGCAGCGGCATGTCGTCGAGCCGGCCCGTGCGCACGCAAATTCCGCGCGACTCGAGCATTTTGCGCCGTGCCGCTTCGAGGGCTGTCCGCTCTGCGCCGAACGCGATGACGCGGTGGCCTTCGCCCGCGAGCCGCTCCGCCAGCCGAGAGCCGATGAAACCGGTCGCGCCCGTAACCAGTGCGTCCATCCTGCCCGTTTCCCCTTCCCGATGGTAGCGCAGCGGTCTGCTCGACGCGTCTGCATCAAGAGACGGCCCGCGCTCGCGCGGGCGGCAGATGGAGAGCTCCAGGCAGCGCGCCGCGTTCCCGTCGCTGCGCTCCATGGGCTCGGGCACTGTCAGGCGCTCGCCCCGACGAACGCCTCCTCCCGGTCGTCGGTCGAGCGCTCCGGCGGAGCGAATCCCGCGCCGTTGCCGAGGATGAACCGCCGCTCGACCTCTGCGATCTCGTCGCGGCGCCTGCGTTCGCTCCAACCGAGCTCACGGGCTGCAAGCCACGCGGCCTCCTGCAGCGCGGCGGGGCCCGGATGGCCTCCGGTCGCGAGGTCGGTCCGACGGAACACGATGTCCCCGAGACGCATCGCCATCTCGTCGCGAATCGCGTGCACGACTTCGGCTCGGAACGTCGTCGAGCCCGGCAGGCAGCCGATCCCGACAGCCGGCTCCTCGCCGAGCTCGAGCACCCGGCGATATTCGGTGCCGTAGTTGTGCGCGAGAGCCGCTGCGGCGTCTCGGCCGGCCGAGCCGCGCAGGGTCCGTGTCACGGCGTCCACGAGCGCGTCGAAGCGCTCGAACCCCGCGCCGTGCAGGGGCACACTGGCCGTGCGGCAAGGGCCGACCTTCTGGCCGAGTTTCTCGCACACGAGGTCGACCGCACGGCCCGCATCCGCCCGCGCCATCGTGTACCGGACTCCGATCAGGCTGACGAGATTACGGAGCCCGTGCGCCTCGCCGTGATCGATCACGTGCGAACGCTTGCCGTAACGCAGATGCACCGCGCCCTCCTCGTTGTCCCCGAACGGCACGAGGCCGGCATTCCACATCGTCACGTCGGAGACCTGGAGGCCGAGTCCCGGCATCGCGTCGTTGACCTCGCCGATGAAGCTCTCGATCTCCTCGGACGTCACGCGCACGGCGTCGGGATGGTCGGACCATACGCGATGCCATACGCCGCACAGCGTGTACTGCCGCCACGGCGTCAGGAAGACATGACGCGCGGCACGGCTCAGCAGCGCGTCCGGATCGCGCGTCCGCCCCTGCAACGCAACCGCGTAGTCGTGCTCGAACCTTCGCTTCACTACGAAGCAGGCGTCGCGAGAGTACGTGCCCTTGAGGGCATTGCGATCTCGGTCGATGCCCGCGAGCATGTGCGGCACCCAAGGCCCTGCCGCATTCAATACGCCCCGTGCCTTGACCTCCGCGGTCTCGCCCGACAAATGGTCGCGCACCTTCACGCTCTCGACCGCGGTGTCGGACAGCACGAAGTCTTCCGCGCCCGCGTAGTTCACCGCGATCGCGCCGCTCTCGACGGCGGAGCGCACGAAGGCGAGCACGAGGCGCGGCGGGTTGTACATCTGTCCGTCGCAGAATATTGCGGCTCCCGTCAGATCCCGATGCGGTATTCCGGGGAAGAGCTGCATGATCCGCTCTCGATCCAGAAAGCGCGTGAGCGGAATGCGCCGAGCGGTATCGGAGATCCTGAAGTTTCGATCGAGCGTCAGCGCGTCATACACCAGCATTCCCGCTCCGAGCAGCGCCTTCCCTTGCCGGGGACGCGAGTACGTCGGGATCGCGACGGGAACCGGATGAACGAGATGCGGCGCGATGCGCAGCAGCGCGCTTCGCTCGGCACAAGATTGCCGGAGCCTCCACAGGTCCGCATGTTGCAGATAGCGAATGCCGCCGTGCACGAACTTGTATGAGTTTGCGGAGACGCCCGAGCCGAAATCCGTGCGCTCGACGATGGCGACGGACAAGCCGCGCAGCGTCGCATCCCAGGCCGCGCACGCACCGAAAATGCCGCCGCCGATAACCAACAGATCGAAGACGCGACTTTCTAGGGCGGAAAAATTCCTGACCATTGTTTTCGTTTCCAAAAATCGGAAAGGGTTACATGTTTTTCAAACGTCCGGCTGGCTATCACGCTGCCACTTTTTCTTTTGCTAAGCTGAACTCGTCGGCACTTGTTCGACGGCAGCGCGACACGCTTTCGTAGTCGCATTTCACTCAAGCCGGACGAAGAACACGAAGATGAATTGCATGTCTTTCCCAGCAGCGATCATGAGCACTGCAACTGCCGTACCCAAGCGACTCTTAATGCGTTTCGCGCATGGGGCCGCAACTTTTCCGATCGTCGCAGCGCTCGTCTTGAGCTTCAACGCGAACGTCCACGCACAGGAGGACGGCGACAACACCGTCGACACGCGCGGCTATCTCGTTCAGCCGGGCGACATGCTGCACATCTCGGTATGGGGTGAGGAAGGCCTCGACCAGGAAGTGCTCGTGAGGCCCGACGGCGGCTTTTCGTTTCCGCTCGCCGGGGACGTGAACGCGGTCGGCAAGACGGTCGAGGAGTTGCGGCAGGAGGTCACGGACCGGCTCGCCCGCTACATTCCCGGATCCGTCGTGACCGTCGCGGTCCGTCAGATCAACGGCAACAAGATCTATGTCCTCGGCCAGGTCAACAACCCGGGCGAGTTCGTCATGAACCCTCGGATCGACGTCATGCAGGCGCTCAGCATCGCCGGCGGAACGACCGCCTTCGCGTCGACCAACGATATTTTCGTCCTCCGTCGCGAAAATGGCAGGCAAGTTGCACTGCGATTCCGGCTCGATGACGTGGTGCGAGGCCGTAACCTCGATCAGAACATCCTTCTGGAGAGCGGGGACGTCGTCGTGGTGCCTTGATAAGAAAGCGAAAACGCTACCGGATTCGACACGCCGGGCAGAGGAAGAAAAACATGGAGGACAGAGTCGATACCGAGCTGGGCTTCAAAGACTATCTCGGAATCTTGAAACGCCGCGGAATGTTGTTCTTCCTCATCGCGGCCCCGATCATCACGATCGCCATCGCTCTCGCGTTTCGCTTGCCGACTGTCTACGAATCGACGGGCATACTTCTCGTCGAGGAATCCGAGGTGCCCGACGACCTCGTCCGTTCGACGATCGCGAACCTTCCCGAGGAGCGCGTGCGCCGCATCACGGAGCGGGTGCTGACGGACGACAACCTTGCGGGGATCGTCGAGCGGCACGACCCGTTTCCGATGCTCGAGCCCCGGCAGGCGGTGCGGGAGCTCCGGCGCAACGTCGTGACAGGGGCCGAGGACCCGACGCTGCTGCCGAGCCTGATCGCCGCCGGCCCCAACGTGATCGCCTTTCACGTCGGCTTCCGGCATTCGTCTGCGGAGGTCGCTTACGCGATCGCAGACGAGCTGGTCACGCTCTATACGAGCGAAAACCAGCGAGCGCGGCAGGAGCTTGCGTCGGAAACCCTCGAGTTCCTCCAGGCGCAGGCGGCAACGCTCGAGGAGCGGATTGCGGAGCGGGAAGCGGCGCTCGCCGACTTCAAGCGGCAAAACGCCGGCCGCTTGCCCGAGCTCGCGGACATGAACATGCAGCTGCTCGGCCAGACCGAGCAGGATCTGCTCGCGGCCGACAATGAGATCAGAAGCCTGCGAGGCCAGATCTCGCTGCTCGAGACCGAGCTCGCGCAGCTCAGCCCCTACTCCGTCGTGCTCGACGAGAACGGCAATCCGCTCCTGAGCCCGGCCGACCGGCTGAAGATGCTGCAACGGCAGTACGTGCAGGACTCTGCGCGGTACAGCCAGGAGCACCCGAGAATCGTGCGGCTGCAGCGGGAGATCCAAGCATTGAGCGTGCAGACCGGCCTGCCCGGTCTCGATCGGTCGATCCTGCAATCGGTGCTGACGTCCCGCGAGCAGGAGCTCCAGGCGCTGCGCGAGCGCGGCGTCACCGAGGAGCACCCCGACGTCATCCGTCTCGAAAGATCGATCGAGAGCCTGCGCGACTCGCTCGCGGACGCTCCGCCGGCGCCGCAGCGGTCCACGACGGCCGCGCCGCCGGACAACCCCGCCTACCTTCAGCGCCAGGCGCAGCTCGAGAGCGCCCGGACCGAGCTCGCGGCGGTGATGCAGCGCCGCGAGAACCTGCGCGAGCGCCTCGCGATGCTCGAGGAGCGATTGACCGAGACGCCTGAGGTCGAGCGCGAGTACGCGACGCTCACCCGCGGTCTCGAGCAGCTCGTTGCGCAGTACAACGAGTTGCTCAGCAAGCAGCAGGCGGCGGCAATGTCTGTGAGTCTCGAGAGCGCGAATCGCGGCGACCGCTTCACCGTGCTCGACGCGCCGGACGAGCCGCGCCGCCCCGCGCAGCCGAATCGCATCGCGATCCTGCTGCTCGGACTCGCGTTCGCGTTCATGGGCGGCGCCGGTGGGGTTGCGATCGCCGAGACGATGGACACCACGGTCCGCAGTCCGCGCGACGTCCATACGCTGCTCGAGATTCCGCCCCTCGTGATGATTCCGTATATCGACAACGAGACGGATATGCGCGGCAGGCGATGGAAACGGCTCGCCATCGCGGCGAGTGTGACGGCATGGATCGGAGTCGTGACGTTTCTCGTCATGACTCCTCCTCAATGATCAGGGGAGCAGGACGCGATGGCGACGATCGACAAGGGTTTCGCGCGAGTCAGGGGCGCGAGAATCTCACCCCATGACTCGGACGTCACCGAGCTCGCACCTCGAACGACGGGGCTGCCGACGATAGCGACCGAGTCGCTGCCGCGTATCAAGCTGAACCCGCGCACGCTGCAGAATCACCGCGTGCTGACGGACGAGGAGGTCCCCGCGAGCTCCGCGTACAAGATGCTGCGCACGCGCGTTCTGCAGAGGATGCGACGCAACGGCTGGACGACGCTCGCGGTGACCGGAACCTGCCCGGACGAGGGCAAGACGCTCACGGCGATCAACCTGAGCATCAGCATGGCGCGTGACCTGTCCACGAGCGTCGTGCTGGTCGACCTCGATTTGCGTAAGCCTTCCGTCTCCCGGTATCTCGGCGTGTACCCGCGTCACGGCATCGGCGACGTTCTGCAAGGAGCGGTGGATCTCGAGCGGGCGCTATTCAACCCGGGTATCGAGCGGCTCGGCCTGCTGCTCAACGAGCGCCCGTTCTCGAATTCTTCGGAGCTGCTCACATCTCCGCAGATGAGCGCGCTCGTCGAGCAACTGCGTCAGGGCGAGGGCCGAATCGTCGTCTTCGATCTACCGCCGCTGCTCGCGACGGACGACATGCTTGCATTCAGCCCTCTGGTCGACGCGATCCTCCTCGTGCTCTCTCAGGGCACGACGAAGCAGTCCGATCTCGTGGCCGCAAAAGAGCTGCTGCAGGACGTCAATGTCGTCGGTACCGTCCTCAACAGGTCCTCCGAGAACGTTGCGCCCTACTATTACTACTACGGCACGCAGTCGTAGCGGCCGCCGGGCTCGGAGGGCGATCAACGACTCGATGAGCTGGAGTGGCAAGCTGCAGGAGGCCTTGTCGGGGCTGCGACGCGATCCGGTAGAGGGCCTGCGGCTCATGCGCATCGGGCTCGCGACATTCCGCGTCCGCTACGTGCTACGGAGCGCGGGCACTGGCAGCGTGTTCGGCACCGGCAACCGCATCATAAACGCCGCCAACGTCAGGATCGGCCGCGACTGCCTGTTCCAGGATTCGATCTACATCCGCGCGGGCGTGCACGGTCGAGTCGAGATCGGCGACCGCGTGGCAATCAACAGCTTCGTGCAGATCTACGGTCACGGAGGCGTGTCCATCGGCGACGAGACGCAGCTCGGGCCGGGGACGATCGTGACGACGACCGGTCACGACTATGCCGACGAGAAGCTGGAGGCGTCGTTTACGCCGATCGTCATCGGCCGGCGCGTATGGGTCGGCGCGCATGTCACGATCATCGGCGGAGTGACGATCGGCGACAGCGCGGTCATCGGGGCCGGCGCCGTCGTCATTCGGGACATTCCCCCGCACACGCTGGCCGTCGGAGTTCCGGCGCGCGTGGTCCGGCGCCTGGACCGGGGCGGCGGGAATAACGGCGACGATCCGGCGTTGCAAGACGCGCGGAGTGCGCCTCCCGCTTCTTCGAGCGAAGACGAGCTGCCGACGAGCGACACGAGAATCGTCGCGCCGCTCGGCGAGCGGCGCGTCGAGCACCAATAGAGCAAGGAAGACGACCCGCGCCGTGGAATCCCAGGGGCCGTGCGCGCGAAGCGTCGAGAGGACCTGAGCAGGGAGATTTGCGAGATGAGCCACATGGAGATCGCCCCGCCGGGCGGGCCGACGAGCACGCCGTTCGATGCCGGTCGCGGTCATGCTCAAAGAAGCTTCGAGCGCCGGTTGCACCGTTCGATGTATCTCGGCGCGCAGCGCCTTCGCGGCCGGCCGATCGGCAAGCTGATGCGCCGGCTCGCCGAATGGGATCGGCTCGACGCCGAAGCCTACTCGGCGCTGAGCCGCGCACGCCTCGAGGAGATGCTGACCTTTGCGGCCGCACGCGTGCCGCTCTATCGCTCGGGGCCGTGGACGGACGTCGGCGGCGGCGCCGCCGATATCGCCCGCTGGCCCCTCCTCGACCGGCGGCTGATCGCCGAGGACCGGGACGCGCTGATCCCCGACGGAACGAGTCGGCGGCTGCTGTTCGCGAGGCGCAGCTCCGCTTCCACGGGGACGCCGGTGGTCGTGTCATGGTCGTTACGGGGCATCGCGTGGAGCTGGGCGGCCGAGTATCACCCGATGCTTTGGCACGGGCTCGAGATCGGCGCGCGTACGCTGCGGATGTGGGGCTCGTCGTACCGCCTCGAGAACTTCGTGCTGAATCGCCACTTCGTTCCCGCGCACGATCTGACACCCGAGCGGCTCGAGGAGGCGGTGCGATACATCGAGACGCAGCAGCCGGACCTGATCTGGGGTACGCCTTCCGCCGTGCACGAGCTTGCGCGGCACATCGGCCGAACCCGGACGGCGGACGTCGACGGCCTGCGGGTCCCGTTCGTCAAGGTAGGCGGCGAGCAGTTTTACGCGTTCCAGCGGGATGACATCCTCCGCCACTTGGGCGGCCGCGTCATCGAGTCGTACGGCTGTACCGAGATGGGTCCGATCGCGGCGGAATGTCCCGCCGGCGCGATGCACGTGCTGACGACGAACGTTCACGTAGAGATCTTCCGCGACGGGCAGCCCGCCGCGCCCGGCGAGCTCGGCGAGATCGTCGCGACGACGCTCGTGAATCGAGGGATGCCGCTCGTGCGCTGCAGGATCGGCGATCTCGGCGCACTGTCTCCGAACCCGTGCGCTTGCGGCCGGCCGCAGCCGGTGCTCGCCGCGCTGCAGGGGCGCGCGGCGGATCTGGTTTTCAGAACGGATGGGACGCCTATCCACGGCTCCGCGCTCGGCCGAGCCCTCGAGCGCTATGCGGATCAGCCGCCGCTCGGCGCCGCGCAGAAGGTCCAGTTCGAGCAGCTCGACCGCTGCGCGTGGAAGGTCAGGATCGAATCGCACGAGCCGCCCGATCGGCCGGCGCTCGTACGCCAGGTCGGCGAGCTCATGCGCGACGTGCTCGGCGCGGACTGCCGCCCGGAGGTCGAGATCGTCGCGAAGATCGAGCGCGAGCCCTCGGGCAAGTTTCGCTACTACCGTTCGATCTCCGCGCGCGCGAATCCGCCGCTGCATTGAGCGTCCGAGGTCACGACGGCGCGACCCGCTTCGGCGGGCGCAGCCCGTCGTGCTCGAGCGTATAGAGCAGCCACCAAGGGGCCCATGCGACGATCTGCACGACGCGGCCGGCGAGCGCGATCGACAGCGCTTCAGCCGGCCCCACTCCGCCGATGCCCATGATCAGCACGAACACGCCTTCGAAGACGCCAAGCCCGTCGAACGCGATCGGCAGGCGCGCAATCAGCATCGACAGCGGCACCGCGGCCGCCATGTACCAGAGCGGCACGTCGACGTCGAGGGCGAGCGCAAGTATCCACACACCGATGATCGTGAGTCCCTGCTCGAGCATCGTCAGCACGAAGAAGGCGGCGAGCGCCCGCCGCTCGCCGCCGTAGCCGCGGTAGACCGCGTGGAAGGAGCGAAAGCGCTGCGCGATCCTCGCGTTCCGCAGCCGGGCAGGCGCGAGGCCGAGCATCGCTTCGAAGGCGCGCTCGCTGAACGACAGCATCACGACGGCGACGGCGGCGGCGAGCATCGCGCCGCCGGCCCACCAGACCGGGTCGAAGCGCTCGTCGACGGCGCCCGCACCGCTCAGGACCAGCATGCCGAGCAGGCCGAACAGCAGCTCGCCGACGAAGCCGATCATCCGCTCGACGATGATGGATGCCGTGACCTCGTAGCCGTCGAGCCCCTGGCGCGACGTCAGGTACGCCCGCAACGCGTCGGCGCCGACGGTCGTCGGCAGAAACATCCCCCAGATCATCGTCGCGCAGTAGATCTTGAAGCCGCGATAGAGCGGCAGCGCCGTTCCACGCGATTCGAGCAGCAGGATCCACTTGAAGGTCATCAGCAGCCTGTCGAGCGTCATGACGAGCAGCGCGAGCAGGAGCAGGTGCGGCGCCGCGTTCATAACGAGCGCGGCGATCTCGTCGAGCGCGTCCGCATACCACATGATCGCGACGAGCAGGACCGCGCTGATCAGTAGCTGCAAAGACTTCTTGATACGACGCTCCTCCCAAGAAAATGGTGTCTGACACCGATTTTCCGGAAATGGTGTCAGACACCCTTTTTGTTGCTTATGCTGCGCGAACGGCCCCGACCTGCGGCGGCGCGAGCGCGTCGAATACCGCGAGTGTCCGCTCCGCCGTCGTTCTCCAGCTGAAGCGGCGGACGCGCTCGAGACCGGCCTGCCGCATCGCCTCGCGCACGTCGGGCGCCTCCTCGAGCTCGAGAAGGCGGGCCGCGATCGCGTCGACGTCGAACGGATCGACGAGGCGGATCGCGTCTGCGCCGATCTCGTGGCAAGCGCCGGTCGACGGGGCGATGACCGGGCACCCGCACGCCATCGCCTCGACGACCGGGAACCCGAAGCTTTCGTTCAGCGTTGCGAGCACGAAGAGCTCGGCAAGCTGATATGCGAGATGCATCCGCTCGTGGGGCACGAACCCGGTGAACACGATATGCCGGAGATCATGATCCCCGAAGCCGCGCCCGCGCAGGTATGCTTCGATCCGATTACCGACGACGACGAGCGGCAGACGCCCTCCCCGCTCGCGGTAAGCACGATAGCCGCGGATCAGACGCTCGTTGTTGCCGCCCGGATACTCCGGCATCCGTCCGTGTCCCGTGTGGTAGCCCCGCGCGACGGTGAGAATGAATTGCGGCGGCAGGCGGTACTCGGTGCGGAATCGCTCGAGCTCGCGTTCGTCGCGCCTCGCCGTGAAATGCGGGCCCGGCGCCGCGTAAGAGACTTCGACTCGAGCAGGATCGAGCTTGAGATAAGGCTTGAGGTCGTCGATGACCGTCTGCGAGATCGCGAGCAGCCGCCCTGCCTTACGAAGATAGAGCGGCATCATCACCCGCACGTAGAGGTTGTCCCACCACGGGTAGTTCTGCGGATTCACGTACCAGTCCGAGCCCTGAAGCACGAACGTGGCCGGGCGCCGCGACAAGAGCGGCAGCGAGAACTTCGGATTGAAGATCAGGTCCGCATCCTCTCGCGAGGCCGCGAGAGGCGCGACGAGCTGATCCCAGACCGCCTTGATCCTCGCCGGCAGAACGCGCACGTCGGCGTTCGGAAACCGCTCGAACAGATGCGCCCGCTTGTCCGTACGGAGCAGTATCAGGTAGCGCGACGAAGCATCGAGCGTGAGCAGCTGCTCGAGGAGATTGCGAGCATAGACGTATAGCCCGTCTTCCTGGTCGAGCATCCTGCCCATGACGCAGATGACTCGCTCGCGCATGTCGCCTCCTCGGGATCAATGGGCGAAGTGCTGGGTCCTCAGAAACGACGCCACCTTGTACGGCACGATGCCGGCGAGGCGGCGCCGGCCGTCGCCCGGCAGAAACCTCAGCCAGTCGCTCTTGTACCGTGCGTAGACCGCGATCGGCGTAGCCTCACGGCGAATACGCCCGAAGTCGAGCGCGACCCCGAAGGCCGCCGAGAATCCGAGATCCTTCAGCATCTCGAGCGACTCGCTCCCGCCCAGCATCCACGGATAGGCGAAATAGCGCGGCGCGCGCCCGAGCTCCCGGCGGAACGTCTCGACCGCGAGCGTGAGCTCGCTCTCGAGCTCCTTGCGCAGCTCTGCCGAGGAGACGAGCTCGCCGCGCACGCGATCTGCGACTGCGGCAAATGCGGCCCTGAGCTCGGCGAGCGCCGTGCGCTTCGCAAAGAACCGCTCGCCTCCTCCGGCCTCCACGAGGTTGCGGCACGTCAGCGCCGGCAGTGCCGGCTCGACGTAGCGATGCTGCGCGGACAAGAGCGGCGCGGACTCGTAGATTGGCGTACCGAGCGGCGGGCGCCCGTAGCGCTCGATTCCCCGCTCGCGCCGCATCGGCCAATCGAAAAGATCGTACGATCGGAGTGCGCGCGGCGAGGCGAATCCTGCAAGGCGAGAGGACGTGAAGACGAGCGTGTGCCTGTGCGCGTGCGACTCGACGTCGACGAGCCCCGATGTTGAGCATTCGCGCAGCTGCTCCCAAGTCATGAAGCCCGGCGGCGTCGCTTCGCGGGCGGACACGTTGCGCTCGCCGATCCAATACGTCGGAACGAAGAGCGCGGCCCGCGCGCCGCGCCGCGCGAGCACCGGGAACGCGACGTCCCAGAAATTTCTCCGCGCGTCGTCGAAAGTCAGCAGCACACACTTGTCCCGTCCAAGACGCGGGTCGCGCATCCGCTCGTGATAGTCGTCGAGCGACAGCGTGCGGTAGCCGTTGCGCTCGAGAAAGCCGAGATCCGCGTCGAGCTCGGCCGCGCTGATCTCGTGATAGGTGAATACCGGAATCTCGCCGGCCGGTACCTCTCGGCCGAACAGGAACGCCGGGTATCTCGTTCTCGCGAGCCGCGCTGCGGAACGGCGCAGACGGCGAATGTCGGCGAGGTCGGGCATCAGCGCGTTCATGCAGCTTCCCTCATCAGTGCGCCCTCCACGGCTTCCGCGCCCTCGCCGCGGAGCCGAATGCGGTACCAGACCTCCGCCGCGCACAGCAGCCAGAGTCGTTGCGCGTGGTCCTGGCTCCCTTCCAAGTGCTCTTGAACGAGCGCTGCGATACCGTCCGCGCGCAGCCAGCCGTCCTCGACGAGCTTCGCATCGCGCAGCAGCGTGCGGTACAGCCGGCGGTACTCCCGCCGCAGCGCGTAGAAGAGCGGGGACGAGAAGCCCTGCTTCGGCCGTCGCAGCGTCTCGGCCGGCAGATAGCGGCGCGCGAGCTCCCGCTCGATGATCCGCGTGCGGCCCCCGCTCACCTTGAAGCGTCCCGGCAGCGATGCGCAAAACTCCGCAACACGGTGGTCGAGGAAGGGGCTGCGCGCCTCGAGGCCGTGCGCCATCGTCATCCGGTCGAGAATCATCAGCGGGTGATCCGGTAAACGCGTGCGCACGTCCGCATGAATCATTCGATCGAGCGCGTCACTCGGGCCGGGTGCGTCGTAGAGCTCGGCGATCGCCCGCTCGGGATCGAACGCGGCCACCCGCGCCGCGAGCGCCGGCCCGTAAAGGCGCTCCCGGTGCTCGTCGCTCACGTAGAAATAGCCGAGGCTCTTCGCGTAGCGCTCTCCCCGCTCGAACGATGCGAGGTGCTGGAGCCACTTCAGACGGTGGCCGAAGCTGCGGTACCAGGCGCCGCCGGAAAGGCGGGCGATCGCCGGCCCGAAGACACGGCGTCGCACGACGGCCGGCAGCAGCGCATAGGCGCCGACGTAACGATTACCCCAGTATCGGTCATAGCCGCCGAACAGCTCATCGCCGCCGTCGCCGCCTAGCACGACCTTGACGTGCCGGCGCGCGAGCTCTGCCAGGTGGAACACGCAGACGGAAAGCGCGTCGGCCGGCTCGTCGAGATACCGGATCACGGCCGGAAGACTCCGCGTGAGCGAAGGATCGATCTCCAGCCGCCGATTCGGCAGCCCGTGGTATGCCGCGACCCGCTCCGCGTGCGCGAGCTCCGAGCGGTCGGCATATGCGATGTCGCCGGTGAACGTCTCGAAACGGCCGGCGCCGGCGGCCCGCATCAGCGCCGCGACGAGGCTCGAATCCAGCCCTCCGCTCAAGAACGCGCCGACCGGCACGTCGCTGACGAGGTGATACGCCACCGCCTCGCGCAGCCGCTCGTCGAGCTCGTCGACCGCGGCCGCCAGTGAAACCTTGCGCTTGGGCTCGAACTCGAGACGCCAGTAAGGCGCGATCTCGACACGTCCGCCGGCGAATACGAGGAAGTGGCCGGGCGGCAGCTTCCGGATGCGCTTGAACATCGAGCGCGGCGCCGTGACGACCCGCAGCGTCAGGTACTCGTGAAGCGCGTCCGGATCGAGCTCTGCGAGGCCCGATTCGAGAGCGAGGAGCGCCTTGATCTCGGAGGCGAATGCGAAGCGCTCGCCGTCATGCCAGTAGTAAAGCGGCTTCTGGCCGAGGTGATCGCGCGCGAGCAGCAAGCGACGCTGCGCGAAATCGTAGAACGCAAAGGCGAACATGCCGCGCAGACGATTAAGGGCGCTTTCGCCGTCGCGGGCGAGAAGCCTTAGCAGCACCTCCGTGTCGCCGCGTGTCGTAAGCGGGCCCTCCGCTTCAAGCTCTCGGGCGAGCTCGCGGTAGTTGTAGATCTCGCCGTTGAACGTGATCAGGCACTGCCCATCCGGCGTCGCCATCGGCTGCGGGCTTCCATCGGGATCGATGACGGCGAGCCTGACATGACCGAATCCGATGCCGTCTTGAATTTTCATGCCGTCGGCGTCGGGGCCGCGATGCGCAATCGAGGCCATCATGCGACGAATAGGCTCGGCTTCAACGAGCTCCGGCCGAAGAATCCCAACTATTCCGCACATTGAGCGTCCGACACCCTTCGTTCTCGTTCTCTCGTTGTTCTTGCGTTCTGCTCGGGCTGTCCGACGTTCATCGAGCTTCCCGATTCCGCCGAACGATGCCGACTCGAGCAATGGGAGCAAGACTCATGCCACTAAATGGCGACACCGACGAGTCAGCACTGTCGTCGCGTGCCGACGGCTCCGACCGATCGTCGATCCAATCGCGTTGAAGTGTTGCAGCGGCCTCACAAT